>Ga0116229_10002477_pt1 | contig 29875 bp, 26 predicted proteins | sample S1TSphgellanicum_3_FD_87313 | JGI IMG/M metagenome (GOLD analysis project Ga0116229, IMG submission 87313) | Host-associated microbial communities from peat moss isolated from Minnesota, USA - S1T2_Fc - Sphagnum magellanicum MG | ecosystem: Host-associated > Plants > Peat moss > Unclassified...
AGATTGCTGCACCTGAACCTCGGTGAGTTCGAGCACGGGTTCGCGGTTGGTCTTCTGATTGCACGCATTGGTAAGCGCGTTCAGCGACAGCGGATACTGATCGGGAGTGGTGATCTCCTTTTCAATCAGACAGCCGATGACGCGCGCCTCGATCGGGGTCAGTACGATATTCATGTGTTACTTTAGCCTGAGTCGATCCGCACTGTCGTGGAGTATTCGTGAGCGCTTTGGAACTGATCAGCAGGAACGCGTGCTGCGGCGGCGAGCAACGATTCTACCGGCACGAGTCCCGCGAAACCGGCGGTCCCATGAAGTTCGGCGTCTTCATGCCGCCACAGGCCCGCTCGGGTGCCGTGCCCGTCGTGTATTTTCTGGCGGGTTTGACCTGCACCGAGGAGACCTTCTGCATCAAGGCGCATGCACAAGCGGCCGCCGCGGAGCTTGGACTGATGTTGATAACCCCTGACACGAGCCCGCGCGAGCCGAGAATTCCCGGCGACGCCGACGCCTGGGACTTCGGCTTCTCCGCAGGATTTTATCTCGATGCGACGATGAGCCCGTGGGCACGCAACTACCGCATGTACAGCTATATCACGAGCGAACTGCCGCGGCTGGTGGCGGCGAACCTGCCGGCGCGCGCCGGCGGCAACGGGATATGCGGCCACTCCATGGGCGGCCATGGTGCGCTGACGCTGGGTTTGCGCAACCCTGAAATCTTCCGATCGATCTCCGCGTTCGCACCGATCGCTGCGCCGATGCAGGTGCCGTGGGGCAGGAAGGCGTTCGGCAATTATCTGGGGAGCGATACGAGCACTTGGGAGCAATACGATGCGAGCGCGCTGGTTGCGAAGCGGCCGCATCCGCATCTTATCCTCATCGATCAAGGCGATGCCGATCAATTTCTCGCCGAGCAATTGCTGCCGCAGAAGTTCGCGGCGGCTGCGGCGAAGTCCGGCCAGGCTTTGAACCTGCGCATGCAGCCCGGCTATGATCACAGCTACTATTTCATCCAGAGCTTCATCGGCGATCATTTGCGGCATCACGCCGGCGCGCTGCAACGCACACTGCGTGGCTAGCGTTGACCGCTGACGGATAACGAGTATCATCTGCCGCACGCGCAAGGTTCCCGCAAGGGATTCAAATCGGAACGCGGTGTGAAACCGCGGCTGCCCCCGCAACTGTAACCGGCGAGCGATGCGTCCATATATCCACTGAAGCGTCAGACGCTTTGGGAAGGAGGACGCGAGCGATGACCCGGGAGCCAGGATACCTGCCTAGCGCCGTCGTCCTGTTAGCGGCCGGGGTGCGCTGTTAACTGCGGGGGAAACCGTCGCGACGACAGTTGGAGTCGTCGCCGAGGTGCCTTCGTTGAAAAAAATCATATTCAAAGATGCGTTCGCGTGCGCCGGCTCCTGGCCCGTCATCAGGAGATCCCCTTGCGCACTTTACCGTTTCTCAAACTTACACTTCTTGCTTTGACCTTAGGCGCCGCCGGCGCGCATGCAGAACTTGAAGATACGCCGGGCGTCGATACGCCGGGCGTCGCCACGCCGGACACCATCGTGGTGACCGCCACGCGCATACCCACTCCCGAAAGGGAAGTCGCGAGCAGCATCACGGTGGTCAGCGCCGAGGACATTGCCGCCCGGCAGCTGCAGACGCTGCCCGACCTGCTGCAGCAAGTCCCCGGACTCAACGTGGTGCAAGCCGGTGGACCGGGCAGCCAGACCTCGGTATTCATGCGCGGCACGAATTCCAATCACACCAAGGTGTTGGTCGACGGCATCGATGTCAGCGATCCGACCAATCCCACGGGCGCGTTCGACTTCAGCCAGTTCCTGACCCAGGACATCGAGCGCGTCGAGGTGCTGCGCGGTCCGCAAAGCGGACTGTACGGCTCCGATGCCATCGGTGGGGTCATCAACATCATCACCAAGAGCGGCGAGGGTCCGGCACAGTTCAATGCCAGCGCCCAGGGCGGATCGTTCGACACCTTCAATCAGACCATCGGCGTGAGTGGTTCGCTGGAGCAGTTTCACTACGCCGCCAACCTCGATCATTTCCATTCCGGCGAAACACCGGTGACGCCTTCTTATGTGCTCGCACCGGGCGAACGGCGCATCGATGACTACGACGATGATGTGACCGCGTCGACCAAGCTGGGCTACGACATCACGGATGATCTCGATGTCGGGTTGGTGGCGCGCTACACGAGCACGCATTTGCGCATCACCGGCGATAACTACGATTTGTATCCGTTGGTCTTCCCCGACACATCTCAAAGCGAGAATGACGCCCGCCAGATTTATACGCGGGCAAGCGGACATTGGGTGACCTTCGGCGGCGCGTTCGAGCAAACCCTCGGTGCGGCGTACAGCAACCTGAAATCCTCGGACTTCAGTCCCGACGACCCGCGCAGCGACCTTGCGGGCAATCGGGTCAAGGCGGACTGGCAGGGCGTCATCCGCATCGCCGCCGATGAAAAGCTCATCATCGGCGCGGAACATCAGCGCGACGAGATTTCCCTGCCGCTTGCCGCGAGCACGCGCATCGAATCCGGGTACGCGGAACTGCAGTCCGGCGTGGGCACGAGCTTCTTCAATTCCGCCAGCGTGCGCTATGACGACAATGACCGGTTCGGCGGCAAGGCGACATTCCGCCTGGCGCCCGCCTATCTGATCGAGGCGAGCGGCACCAAGCTCAAAGCCAGCATCGGCAGCGGCTTCAAGGCGCCGACCTTGGACCAGTTGTTCCAGAGCTTCCCGTCATTCGATTTCTTCGCCAATCCCAACCTGCGGCCCGAGAGCAGCCTGGGGTGGGATGCGGGCTTCGAACAGACCCTCGACGCACGGACCTCGAGATTCGGCGCCACTTACTTTCACAACATCATCAAGAACCTGATCACCGACAACGTTGAAGGCACGTCCTACACCAACATCGGCCGCGCCGTGACCGACGGCGTGGAGAGTTTCGTCGCGTTCCAGGTGCTGCCGAATCTTGGCTTGAGGCTCGATTACACGTACACGCAGGCGACCGATGCGGTGCTGCATGAGGAGCTGCTGCGCCGGCCGAAGCACAAGGTTGATTTGAATGCCGGCTGGCAGCCGAGCCGGCGGTTGTCCTTGAATGCGACGCTGCTCGGCACCAGTTCCTGGGTGGATGGCAACCGGGATTTCACGATTCCCCGGCTCACCGCGCCTGGATTCGTGACGGTCAATCTGGCCGGCAGTTTCGATGTGACGCAACACTTCGCCGTGTTCGCGCACATCGACAATCTCTTCAACCATCACTACGAGGAGCCGATCGGGTTCCTACAGCCGACGTTGGGTGCTTACGCGGGCATCAAGACCCGCTTTTAGGCGGGCGATCGTTCAGGGAATCAGCGCGTCTGCACCAGGGGTTGCGAGGTGATGCGGCCGTCGAAGTCGGTCCACACATGCGTGGCGAAATCGTACAGCTTGCAGCGGCGCACCGTGTTCCAGTAGTAGCGCCACGTGAACACTTCGGAGTTCAGGCGCTCATCGAGCGTGGCGGTGAGCCGCGCCTGAGCTTCCTTGAGCCGATACAAGGGGATGCCCATGTTCACGTGATGTGCGCCATGCTCGAGGATGTAGTGAATCAATCCATCCAGAGGCCGCATCAGCTTGATGTGCACGGTCGTGGTGGCGTAGCCCGCGTTGGCGCTCCATTCATCGCGCCGCTCGTACCAGGCGACGCGCGGATGCGTGTGCTGCACGTAAATCACGAAACCCATCAGGCAGTTCCAGAAAAAGAATGGAACGACGAAGCCAAAGATCAGCAAGGACCAGACCGACTTGCCGCTGTAGATGCCCCACGTTACCAGGCCGCCCACCCACAGCGCGCCGAAGGCGGCGACCAGTAGGCTGTCGCACATGTGGCTCAAACGCCGCGTGGTCACGTGCTTGCGGCCCGGAAAGAACAGCTTCTTCCACCACATTTCGATCATGTAGTAGACGCCTTGGCCGACGCCGCTGCGATACACGCGCTCGAGCTGGCGGCGAATCCACGGTAGCTTGGCGAATTCGTGCGGCGAATACGGAGTCCACACGTAGTCGCGACCCTTCAAGTTGGTGAATCCATGGTGCGCGAGGTTATGGCCGAGCTCCCACAGGCTGTACGGGGTGAGCGATGGCAGGAAAGCGATGCGGCCGATCCATTTGTTGAGCATCTTGTTCGGTGTGTACGAACCGTGACAGGCATCGTGACCGATCACGAACAGGCGCGCGATCCAAAGAGCGGCAACCAACGAAGCAAATACTTTGACCCAGAGTGCATCAACGACCAACAGACTGGCGATGGCGACTCCCAATACCACCCAATCGAGCAAGAACCAAATCACGGGCGCGACTACGGCGCGCTCGACCGTGAAAGGCTGCAGCAGTCGTTGAAACTTGAAGCGCGACTTGTCGGCCGGGGCCGCGACAATGTCAGGCGACGAGGCAGAGTCAAGAAACTCTGAAGGAGAGGGTGTGTGCACTAAGAGGCTCCGGCCAGCGACGGGAATGGGGCAGACGGAGATTACACCCCTGCTGCACTTTATGACACTAAGTAGGTCTCGAACCCGCCAAGTTGTTGAAATTACAAAATAATCAGTACGATCAACCTTTACCGGCGCGATCTCAGGCCGTTTCGGCGTCCGGCCATAAAAGCACGCCCAAGTGTTCGCAGGCTTCGATCAAGGCGGTCGCCGCCTCGCGAGTACTCGCGTCCAAGCGCCGATCATGCGTCAGCAGCCAGGTGAGCCGGGCGCGCCGCGAGCGGGCCGAAGGCTCGCTGTCGAACAAGGCGGGAAAAAGTCCCAGCGCATCGACGAATTCACGCATGGCGGCGGTCGAGGGTACGTTCGGCGCAGGCGTCAGCAGCAGCTTCAGCCAGGTCACGCAGCGCTTCGCAAGACCGGCGCGTGTGATGCCCACGCTGGTACGGCGCCGTGATTCTCCGTCCGCGAGCGAATCCGCGAGATTGCGGTAGCGCTCCACCGCCGATTCCTCGGCCGGCAACGCCGGACTGGCATCGGACAACACCGAGCGCAGCAAATCGGCCAGCAACAGCGACAACGACTCGGCTAGAAAGCGCTGACACTGATCCGAATCGGGACGGGATAGTTGCTCCCAGGTGAGGGGACCGCCCATTCGTCGTGCATTCGGCGACTTCGACATGGCGCCAGTGTAGCGGCTCCGCGAATCCTGGCCAACTGTGATGCGACAGACCGACCACACAGTTATCATTGAAGCCATGCAACCACCCACCGCCCCCGCTGCCAAGGCGGTCAAGCTGCGCGGCGACTATTCGGCCGCCGATGCCGAGTATGTGGTCGAACAGGCTTGGGCGCGCTACACATCCAACGAGCACGCCTTGTGGGGCAAGCTGGTTGACCGCCAGATGGCCTTGGTAAAGCGTTACGGGGCGGCTCAGGTGACCGCCGGGCTGTATGCACTCAAGTTGGACCGTCGTATTCCCCGCTTCGAGGAGGCGAGCCGCGTGTTGCGCCGGGCCACGGGATGGGAAATCGTGGCCGTGCCGGGGCTGATACCGGAGCGCAATTTTTTCTCGCATCTGGCGCAGCGGCATTTTCCCGTGACCGTGTGGCTGCGCACGCCCGAGGAAACCGACTATTTATCCGAACCGGACGTGTTCCACGATTTTTTCGGCCACGTGCCGCTGCTATGTGACCCGGTATTCGCCGATTTCATGCAGGCCTACGGCAAGGCAGGCATCAAGGCTGAGGCCGAGGGTGGGCTGAAGATGCTGGCGCGCCTCTATTGGTACTGCGTGGAGTTCGGACTCATCCGCAGCGGACAGGAACTGCGTGCCTATGGCGCCGGCATTCTGTCGTCGGCGGCGGAAACGGTGTACAGCCTCGAGGATCCTCGGCCGCATCGCATCGGCTTCGATCTGGAGCGCGTCATCCGCACAGATTACTTGATCGATGCCTACCAACAAACCTATTTTGTCATGGACAGCTTCGAGCAGCTGTTTCGCAATTCCTACGACCGCGATTTCGCGCCGCTGTACCGCACCTACCGGGATATGCCCGGGATCCCGCCGGCGACGCTGCTGTCCACGGATGCAGTGGTGACGCGCGGCACGCAGCGAGAGACGGGGGATGGTGGACACTAGACCGCAATTGCGGCCCGGCGTGAGCTTCCCGCTGGGCCAGTCGGTTTGGCGCATCGTCGCGGGCAACGCCGGTCTGATGACCGGACCCGGCACCAATACCTACGTGTTCGGCGGGCAGGAGAGAACCGTGCTCGATCCCGGCCCGGACGATGCGGCGCATCTGGAAGCCATCCTGGCCGGTGGCGCCGACATCCGCTGGATTCTCGCCACCCACACGCATCGCGATCATTCGCCGCTGGTGGTGAAGTTGGCACAACGCACCGGCGCCACCGTGATCGGGCTGCCGCCGCCGCGCGACGGACGCCAGGACGAGAGCTTCGCGCCCACTCATTGTCCCAAGGACGGCGAACGGCTGCTGTTGGGCGACAGCCCGGTCATTGCCATCCATACGCCGGGCCATGCCTCGAATTGCGTGTGTTATCTGCTGGAGCGCGAGCGGCTTTTATTCACGGGTGATCATGTGCTCGAGGGTGTCTCGCCGGTGATCCTGCCTCCGGACGGCGATATGGCGGCCTACCTCGCGTCCATCGACAAACTGATGCCGCTCGAATTCGACCGCATTGCCCCGGGCCACGGCGATGTGCTGCAGCGTCCGAAGCGCGTACTCGCTGCGCTGCGCGCGCACCGCATCGCCCGCGAGGACAAACTGCTGCGCCGGCTGGCGGGCGCGCCTGATGCGACCCTCGAGGTGCTGACGCCGCTGGTCTACGACGATGTTCCTGCGGACCGGCATCCCTGGGCGCGCCTGACGCTCGAGGCACACCTGATCAAGCTTCTGCGCGAAGGGCGGGTCGCGGAAAGCGATGGTCACTGGCAGTCGATCACCGCATGAGCGAGCGCCTCTCGATTGCGCTGCACTCGTTGAGCGTGCGGCGCGGCAAGCGCTGGGCGTTGCGCGACGTGTCCTGGCAACTCGAGCCCGGCGAACGCTGGGCATTGCTCGGCGATAACGGCGCGGGCAAGACGCAGCTTCTGAAACTCGTGAGCGGCGCGGTGTGGCCGACCGGAACGGACGGGCGCAGCTATCGACGGGGTGGCGAATCGCTGCCGCTGATCGAGGCAAAGACGCATATCGCGTACATCGGCGGCGAATTGCAGGACAAATACGCGCGCTACGGCTGGAATCTGCCCGTGCAAGATCTCATCGCCACGGGTTTGCACGGCACCGATCTGCTGTTGAGTCCGATCACGCCGCGGCAATCCGTGCGCATCGCCAGGGTGCTGCGCGTCTGCGGTCTGCAGCGCTTTGCGCGACGTGAATTCCTGACGCTGTCGTATGGCGAGAAACGGCTTGCGCTGCTGGCGCGGGCGCTGGTGCAAGATCCGGACTGGCTGCTGCTGGATGAGTTCTACAACGGACTCGACCGAGATTATCGGCGGCGCATGGACGCGGTGCTCGCGGCGGCGCGGCGCCGCGGGCAGTCCTGGGTCGCGACGGCGCATCGCGCCGCGGATGTGCCGCGCGGCACCCGGCTCATGCTGACACTCGCGAATGGGCGGGTTGTGCACCGCAAACCGCTGCGTCGCGCGGAACTGCGCGATCTTTCGCAGCGTGCGGCGGAAATGCCGCTTACGGTGAGTTTGCCGGTGCCCCGGCGGGCGGCAGCGCGGCAGGCGGCGGCGCGCCCGCGGCGCGGGGCTCTGCTGGTAGCGCTGACCGACGTCGACCTATACGTCGAGTACCGCGCCGTACTCATGCAGCTGAACTGGCAATTGCGGCGCGGTGAACACTGGGCGGTGTTCGGCGCCAACGGCGCAGGGAAATCCAGCTTCTTGAAGCTGCTGTACGGTGATCTCGCGCCGGCGCTCGGCGGGCGCATCGAGCGCGCCGGTTGCCCGCCGGGGACGCACATCGGCGAATGGAAGCGCCGCGTCGGCCTGGTGTCGCCGGAGCTGCAAACGACTTATCTGGTCGACGTGAGCATCCTGGAACTGGTGGCGAGCGCGCGCTATTCGAGCATTGGTCTCAGCGACCCGATGACGCGCGCCGACGAGCGCAATGCGCGCAGGTGGTTGGAGTTCTTCGAGCTGCAGTCCGTTGCAGGGCGCCGGCCGCGCGAACTGTCCTACGGGCAGATGCGGCGCGCATTGATCGCACGCGCCATGGCAACCGATGCCGACATCTTGTTGCTGGACGAGCCGCTCACCGGTCTCGATCCCGCGCAAAGAGCCGCGATGAAGGCTTTGTTGCGGCGTCTCATGCGGCGCAAGGTGACCTTGATCGCCGCCGTGCATCATCCTGAGGATCTCCCGCACGGCATCACCCACGCGTTGCATTTACATAATCGCCGCGCGCTGCAGACGCCTTTCCAGACTGCGACGTGAGTGCTCGCGGTGCCACGCCGCTTCACGCGAGACTCATGCTGCTGCCGCAATCTCCAAGAGGTCGATTATGTTGCGTGTCGTCGCTGCCTTCTCGTTGAGCGTTGTGCTGCTGGCGTGCAGCGGCGGTTATGCCGTGCGGCCGGTATCGCGCATCGCCGCCGACAATGTCGGCAAGTCCGTGAGCCATCTGCAAGAGGTATTCGGCGAGCCGCGCAAGATCGAAACCACCGCAACCCGGCAGATCTACGTCTGGTTCATACCGTTGAAGCCCCAGGACGGATCGCCGAGCGGCTTCCACGGCTGCGAGATGGAGGTCAGTGTGGACCCCAACTCGCAGCAGGTGCTTGGGTACTCCTTATCGAACATCGGCTGGGCCAGCTGCAGCGAGATTGAACGCCGCATCCGCGTCGCGTCCAGATAATTCGCTACAATCGGCGGCTGGCGCCGCACGGCGCCCGGTAGAGGAGCAAAACGCCGTTGTATGCGTTGCCGATTATTACGATCCTGATTCAGGCCGCCTGCATCGTCCACGTGATCAAGACGGGGCGCAATCAACTGTGGATCTGGGCCATCGCCTTGCTGCCGGTGGTCGGCTGGCTGGCGTACTGCGTCGTCGAGATGATTCCTTCGCTCTTTGGCGGCCGCACCGCGCGGCGCGCCAAAGCCGGCGTGCAGCGCATGATCGACCCGGATCGCGATATGCGTCGCGCGGCCACCGAAGTGCAAATCTCGGGCAACGTCGATGCGCGCAGGCGGCTCGCCGAGGAGCACTTCGAGCGCGGACAGTACGATGCTGCAATCGACATGTACCAGGCGGCTCTGAAGGGCATATTCGAACACGACCCGACGCTGCTGCTCGGCCTGGCGCGAGCGCAATTCGCCAAGCGCGACCATGCTGCCGCGCGCGCGACGCTGGAGCGTTTGATCGCCAACAACCCGGATTTCAAATCAGCGGATGCGCAGCTGTTGTATGCGCGAGCGCTCGATGCCGAGGATTCGCTCGATGAGGCCGAGCGTCAATACGCCAGCATCGCGCCCGCATATCCGGGTGCCGAAGCCAAGCTGCGCTACGGGCTGCTGCTGAAGCGCCGCGGCAAGATTCAAGAGGCGCGACGTGAACTGAAGGATCTACTGGACAGCGCACAATTGGGTCCGCCGCATTATCGCAAAGCGCAAGCTGAATGGCTGGAGCGTGCCCGTCGCGAATTGAGCTAGACTGTCGCCATGGAAATTTCGCGCCATCGCACCCGATTCTTTTTTGCGGCGTTGCTGGCGATCGCCCTGGCCGCTTGCTCGGGCAGGAAGGATGCGGCGCAAAGTCTCGTTTGGGAAATTGTCGCCGCAGTGGCCGCCGCGGAACCCGAGGCGGCCAAGTATGTTCCCGACCAGCTGAAGGATGTGCAAACCAAGCTGACGGATGTGCGGACGTTGTTCGACAACGGCGACTACGCCGGGGTCATGACGGCCGCGCCCGCGGTGCTGGTCGCGGCGCAATCGCTCGCCACTGCAGCGGCCGCCAAGAAAGACGCGATGCTCAAAGCGCAGAACGAAGCCTGGACCGATCTGGCGCCGATGCTGTCTGACGAGGTAATCGCCTTGCAGAGCCGCGTCGATCAACTCAACAGCAAGAGGCCCGCCAGGAAAGCGCCGAAGGGTGCCGCGTCGGGCGTGGATGTGGCAGAGGCGGGTGCCGCCATGGCCGACATCACTTTTCTGTGGTCGAAGGCGCAGGCGGCGTTCGCGGGCGGCAATCTGGACGAAGCGCTGGCCACCGCCAAGGATGTCAAGACGAAAGCCGACGCGCTGGCAGGGTCTCTCGCGCTCACCCCATCGCAAGTGTCCCCTCACTGACGATGACGGCGCTGCCGCCAATGTGCGCGGCCTCCAACTCGCCGCTGTGCACATCGAGTCGCACGTGAACTTCTCCGGGTCTGCCCATTTGCCGCCCTTGGGCGCCCGCGAAGTTCGGCGGCTTGTCGTCGAATGCACCGAGATCCCATAAATAGGCGGCCAACATGGCGTGCGCGTTGCCGCTGACCGGATCCTCCGGTATGCCCAGCGCCGGACAGAACATGCGCGACTCGGTGGACAAGGTGTCGCCGCTCGCGTCGAGCGCGAAGACGAAAAAACCTTCGGTGCCCAATTCGGTGCCGAGGGACAGCAGTGTGTCGACATTGGGCGCAAGGTCATCCAGGTACTGGCGGTCCGCCACCGGCACCAACAGCCGCGTGCTGCCGCGGCGTGCAATGCGGGCCGGCATGAGTTCGTGCAAATGCGTGGCGGGCAGCCGCAGAGCTTCCGCCACGCGCAGCGTGGTCTTCAGGGGCAACGGCGCCTCCAGTTCGGGTGCGGTCTGGCGAAATTCGATGGTAGCCTTCGAATCCTGCATCCGGGCGGTCACGGGAATCACACCGGTGCCGGAATGCTGGCGCCAGACGCCAAGCTTGCGCCTTCCCAACGCCAGCAACACGGCATGCGCAGCGATCGTGGCGTGGCCGACGAACGGCGCTTCCTTGCGTGCATTGAAGAAACGCAGCCGCACATCGTGGTCCGCCGCTCCGGCGGCCATCGCGAAGGCGACCTCGGCGTGGGAGAATTCGCGCGCCACGGTCTGCAGCGCCGTCTCGCTCAGTGCATCGGCGTCCAATACCACGATGGCCGGGTTGCCGGTGAAGCGCGCGCTGGTGAATGCATCGACCTGGAAGATTCGCACGGGGAGAGTTTTGCACGCCTCAGGCCGGCAAGCTACACTTCCTGCAAGCCAATGCGCGCCGCCATCGAAATAAGCATGTATCCCTTGAGCGCCGACTATCGACCGCGGATCCAAGCTTTCATCGACCGTTTGAACACGCACGCCGACCTGCGTGTGCTGACCAATTCACTCTCGACGCAGGTCTGGGGAGATCTGGAACGCATGTTTGAAGTTTTGGCGCAGGAAATGCAGCGGTCCGCGGGCGAAGGCCCGCAGCTCGTTTTTGCCATGAAAGTCCTTCCCGGATTGGCGCCGCCCAGCCCGCCGTGACGCACGAACTGGCGGTGCAGCTCGTCGGTGCCTGGCACGAGACGAACTGGATCGAACTGACCGCCGCCTCGCTCGCCGTCGCCTATCTGTTGCTCGCCATCGGCCAGCACGTGTCCTGCTGGATCGCGGCCCTCGTCAGCTCCTGCTTGTATGTGTGGGTGTTCTTCGGGGCGCATCTCTATATGGATGCGTTATTGAACGTGTACTACGCGGGCATGGCGGTCTATGGATTCCGGCAATGGCGGCGCGGCCTGGGCGGGGCGCAACTTCGCGTCGTGCATTGGCCGATGCCGGCCCACCTCGCTGCCTTGGCACTCATGCTGCTGCTGTCGCTGGGTACGTCGGTGCTGTTGCGCCGTTACACCCCCGCGGCGTGGCCCTTCCTCGATTCCATGGTCAGCTGGGCGAGTATCTTCACCACCTACCTGGTGGCGCGCAAGGTCTATGAGAACTGGCACTGGTGGCTGGTGATCGACTCGGTTTGCGTGGGGCTGTATTTCAGCCGCGGTTTGTACGTGACGATGCTGCTGTTCAGCGTCTATTTGATTCTCATCGTGATCGGCATGCGCGAGTGGCGGCGGACCTTGCCGGCAGTGCATGCGCCTGCGTGAGGTCGTGCGCATCGCGCGCCGGACGGTGCCGGGCCGCGGCACGCCGCAGCTATGTCTCTTGAGTGCCGGGCTGCTGCACGACACTTATCGCGTAGACCGGGATGGTCATGCTTTCAGCATGCGGCTGGCCGCGCCGCCCTCGCGCGCGACGCCGCATGCTGCGCGACAGGCAGCGGTGCGGGAAGCGGATTGGGTGCTGCGGGTGTTGCAACTCGCCGCCGCTCGAATGTTGTCGCCGCCCTGGGTATGCGGCGATGCCGAGCGCGGCATCACCGTGCAGGCGTGGGTTGAGGGACGCACGTTGCCGGCTGCATCGGTCAAGACCCAGGCGAACATCGAGCGATTCGCCGCCTTGCTGCGGCAGGTGCACGCGCTGCCGGTGCCGACACCGGCCCGCGCCTCGGGTCCGGCACTGTGGATGCGGAAGTATGCCGCCGCGTTGGCTGCGCAACCGCGAATCGCAAAGCGTCGCGCCAAAGGCGGCGCAACAGGCGTGGTCGTGCGGGCGGCGGATCTGACCGTGAAGCGCGCGGCCGGGTCCTCGCTTGCCGGCGCAGCCGCCCGGCAATTGGCCCGGCTGGAGGCGTTGCCCGACATCGCCGGTGTGGTGTGCCACAGCGACTTGCACCGGCTGAACGTCCTCGAGTACCGGCCAGCGGCAGCCAAGTCCAAGTCGTTGCTGTTGCTCGATTGGGAATATGCCCACGTCTCCGAGCCGTTTTGGGATCTCGCCGGCTGGAGCGCCAACAACGATTTTTCGGATGCCCTCACGCGCCGCTTGCTGGCGGCGTATCTCGGGCGCGCACCGGATGAGTCGGATTGGACACGCTGCCGGCTTCTTGGCTGGCTCTACGACTATGTCTGCCTGCTGTGGAGTGAACTTTACTTATATTCAGACCGCAGCGGCGCGGCATCGGCCGTGCGGTCGCGCGCGGCAGTGTTACGCGCACGGTTGCTCGCTTCGACACCGTGATGTTCACTTGCTAAGCGCTTGCCAGGGGGGGTGAGGGATCGCGAGACAACGAAAGAGGCACAGTTGTCTCGCGATCCCTCACCCCGCCTGGCAGGACACGGGCCGGTGAACATCACGGTGTGGGAGGCGCGTCGTGCGGGGAGGCGAGTTTCACGACCACGGGGTAAGGGGCAGCGGGCGACAACTGCCTTTTCCGTTGCCGCCCTCTGCCCCTTACCCCGTCGGGAAACTTCCGGCACACTACACAAGCCGAGTGGCACGCACAGATCAGTCCTACGGAGAGTTAAATGGCGCGGATGGTGGTAGTGGATCGAGACGGCAAGGAACACGAGGTCGAGGCCCGACCGGGTTTGAAAATCATGGAAGTCCTGCGCGAACTCGATTACGGCGTCGCGGCCATTTGCGGCGGACTGTGTTCCTGCGCCACGTGTCACATCTACGTCGATCCGGCCTGGACGGCGCAGCTGCCGAAGCCGCAGAGCGACGAACTCGAGCTGCTGCGGGAGCTGGGTGACTACAAGGAGCCGGTTTCCCGGCTTTCGTGCCAGGTGGAATTCACAGAAAAGCTTTCGGGAATCAAGCTCGCGATCGCGCCCGATTCTTGAGCGGGCCGCCGACTCCCGCCGAGGACTTACTTCTTTTCCGTCTGCCGCCGTACCGCTTCCTGCGCCGCGGCGATCGCCACGGGGTCGCCCAGAAAGCGCCGGCTGACCGGCTGTAGTTGCTCGTCCAGTTCGTAGAGCATCGGTATGCCGGTGGGGATGTTGAATTCCACGATCTCGGTCTCCGACATCATGTCCAGCATCTTGACCAGTGCGCGCAGCGAGTTGCCGTGCGCCACGATCAGCACGTTCTTGCCGTCGCGCAGCTGCGGCACGATGCGTGATTCCCAGTAGGGCAGCACTCGGGACAGGGTGTCCTTGAGCGATTCCGAGGAGGGCAGCCAGGTCGGATCCACGTCCGCGTAGCGCGCATCGAAACGCGCTTGCCGCGGATCATCCGGCGCGAGCGGCGGCGGCGGCACGTCGTAGCTGCGGCGCCAGATCTTCACCTGCGCCTCGCCATGCTGTGCGACGGTTTGCGCCTTGTCGAGACCCTGCAGGGCGCCGTAGTGGCGTTCGTTCAAGCGCCAGCTGCGTTCGACGGGCAGCCACATGCGGTCGGTGGTGTCGAGGATGATCCACAGCGTGCGGATCGCGCGCTTCAGCACCGATGTGAATGCCAGGTCGGGCTTGAGGCCCTCGCGCTCGAGCTCCCGACCCGCCTGCGCAGCCTCGATGCGGCCGAGTTCGCTGAGGTCGACGTCGTGCCACCCGGTGAACAGGTTCTCGACGTTCCAAACGCTCTGTCCGTGACGGACCAATATGAGTTTTCCCGGCACTTCAAGCACTCCCCGACCGTATCGCCGCCGCAAATGAACCTTCGAACCGGGCCGCCATGCTCATGTCGTTGCGCAGCTCGACATGCAGCTTGATCCGCCCTCGGCCGGCACGCTCCAGCATCTTGCGGAACTTGTCAATCTCCGGCGCAGCGGGCACTGCCAAGTGAGCGCGCAGTTCGCCCTGTACCGGCAGCAGAAATTGCATGTTCGAGTCCTGAATGACGGCATCGGCGGACATTTCGCACATCGCCACGTAGCGCGTGATCCACGCCCAGCCGGCGAGCGCCGCCAGCGAATACAGGCTGCCGCCGAAGGCCGTACCCATGTGGTTGGTGTTCAGTTTCAGCGGTGCACACAGCACCAGGGTACGATCATCCGCTGCTTCGACCACCACGCCGATGTGCCTTGCCAGGGAAATGTCGGCATCGATGAGGCGCTGCAGGAAGGCCGTGCCGAATTCCTGTCCGCGCGGCAGCGGCGCACTCATTGTTGGACCAGCCGCCGCACGGCCTGCAAGGCGACCGACAGTGTGGCGAAGTCCGGCGGCGAGCCGGTGCGCAAATCCACCACCACGCGGCGCAGCGACTCGACCGCGGCGGCGTGACCCGAAATCCATCGTTCGACGCGGGCGGCGGCGTCGCGGCCGCGGCATGCCAGCACGGCGGCGGTGATCCGGCGCTGCAGGGCGTACAAGTTGTCGCGCAGCGTGCCGCGCGCCACCGCCTGCCAGTGTCCGTCCGCGGCCAGGCTCTCGATCTGCTCCTTGATCCAGGTGAGGCCGATGCTTTCGCCCAGGGCAAAGTAGGCGCGCGCCGCATATCCCATCTGCACCCGCGCGGCCGTGGCGACCTCCACCAGGTCGAGAGCACAGAGCATGGAATCGAGAGACGCGATGCGTGCGGCCAGCGCGTCGGGCACTTGCTGCTCGATGAGCTGCGAGCGCAGCGCTGCGAGTCGCGCTGCCTCGGTGACGGCGAGCGCACCGGGCAATTCGCGGTACAACAGCGCGACCTTGGGTGCATAACGCGACACCGCGCGCTTGATGTCCAGATCATTGCGGCGATTCTCCAGCAGCCAGTAGCTCATGTGTCCGAGCAGCCGCGTTGTCTGGAACATCGCCGTGTATTGCACGGCGGCGGGAATCTTGTTGTCGAGCGCTTCGATCTGTGACCAGATGTCGCGCACCGCGAACACCTCGCGCGCGATGCTGTAGGCGCGCGCGATCGCCGCCGGGTCGGCGCCGGTATCGTCCTGCGCCCGCACCGGAAATACCGGCCCCATGCGGTTGATCAGGCTGTTGGTGATGGCGGTGGCGATGATCTCGCGGCGCAGTCTATGCCGCTTGATGCGCAGCGCGAAACGCTTCTGCACCGGTGCCGGAAAGTAGCGGTTCAGTTCGGCGGACAGGAAAGGGTCCTCGGGCACGTCCGAATGAATGAGCGCGCGATACAGCCAGATCTTGCCATAGCTCAAGGTGACGGCAAGTTCCGGACGCGTCAAACCTTCGCCTGCCTTGCGGCGGTCGGCGAAGTCCTCCTCGGTGGGCAGGTATTCGAGCGCCCGGTTCAGATCGCCGGCGCGCTCCAGGGCGCGAATCACGTAGGCGCTCTCGCTCAGGCGCTGTCGGGATTGAAATTCCGCCGTGCTGATTGCCTGACTCTGCAGATAGTTGTTGCGCAACACCAGCGCGGCCACCTCGTCCGTCATCCGCGCCAGCAACCGGTCGCGTGCGGCGAGGGTAAGTTCCTTGGCGCGCACCGCCGCGTTCAGCAGAATCTTGAGATTGACCTCGACATCCGAGCAGTTCACGCCCGCGGAATTGTCGATGAAGTCGGTGTTGAGCCGGCCTCCGCGGCGCGCGTATTCGATGCGGCCGAGCTGCGACAGGCCGAGGTTGCCGCCCTCGCCGATGACCTTGCAATGCAGGTCGCGGCCATCGATGCGCACCGCATCGTTGCTGCGGTCGCCGACGTCACTGTGGCTCTCCGTCGAGGCTTTCACGTAGGTGCCGATGCCGCCGTTCCACAACAGGTCGGCGTGCGAGCGCAGTATGGCCTTGATGGTTTCGTTGGGCGATGCCTGCGGCGGCAGTTCGAGCAGCGTTTGCGCCTCGCGCGACAGATTCAGGGTCTTGGCGGCGCGCGAGAAGATGCCGCCGCCTTTGGAGATGGCGGCACGCGAATAATCCTCCCAAGATGAGCGCGGCAGCTTGAACAATCGTTCGCGCTCGGCGAAGGAGCGCGCGGCGTCCGGCGCGGGATCGATGAAGATATGTTGATGATTGAAGGCGGCGATCAGCCGTATGTGCCGCGATTGCAGCATGCCGTTGCCGAACACGTCGCCCGCCATGTCGCCGATGCCGACCACCGAGAAGTCTTGAGTCTGGATGTCCGTGCCGATTTCGCGAAAATGCCGCTTCACGCACTCCCAGGCGCCGCGCGCCGTGATGGCCATCTTCTTGTGGTCGTAGCCCGCGGAGCCGCCGGAGGCGAACGCGTCGCCCAGCCAAAAGCCGTACTCCTGCGAAATGCCGTTGGCGATATCGGAAAATGTCGCTGTGCCCTTGTCCGCGGCCACCACCAGGTAGGCATCGTCGCCGTCGTGGCGGATCACATTGGCGGGTACGACGATCTTGTCGGCGACGATGTTGTCGGTGATGTCGAGCATGCCGCGTATCAGGATCCGGTAACAGGCAATCACCTCGGCGGCCTGCGCCTCGCGCTCCGCCGGCATGCGCCGCACCACGAAGCCGCCCTTCGCGCCCACCGGAACGATCACCGTGTTCTTCACCTGCTGTGCCTTCATCAGGCCGAGAATTTCGGTGCGGAAATCCTCGCGCCGGTCGGACCAGCGGATGCCGCCGCGCGCCACATAGCCCATGCGCAAATGCACGCCCTCCATGCGCGGCGAGAATACGAAGATTTCGAATAGGGGTCGCGGCAGCGGCAGCTCGCGCAGCTGCTGGCTCTCGATCTTGAAGGACAAATAGGGCTTGTGCAGCCCGGCGGCGTCGACCGTGAAGGCATTGGTGCGCACCGTGGCGGACAGCGTATTCCACAGCGCACGCAGAATGCGATCTTCGTCGGAGCGCGTGACGTTCTCGAGCGCGTCGAGGAGGCGCTGACCGAGCCGCGCCAGGGTTTTCGCCCGCAGCGGCGCGCCGAGCGACGGATCGAAACGCGCGATGAACAGGTCCGCCAGCAGCCGCGAGATGAGCGGATTGTTGATGAGCACCTGCGCGATGTAGCCCTGGCTGAAGGGCAGACCGGTCTGCAGCAGATAGCGGCAATAGGCGCGCAGCACGGTCACGAAGCGCCAGGGCACGCCGGCCGAGAGCGTCAACTGATTGAAAGCGTCGTTGTCCATGCGGCCGGTCCAGACTGCCGTGAAGGCGCCCTTGATCTCGCGATCCAGCGTCTCGGTGGGCACCGCCGCGGGTGATTGCATCAACAATTCGAGATCTTGTATCCAGGCGCGCTTCGCGTCCGGCAATTCCAGCTCGTAGGGACGCTCGGCCATCACTTTCAGTCCCATGTGCTCGAGCATGGGCAAGAGGTCGGAAATCGGGATGGAATCCTGGCCGCGGAAGATCTTCAGGAACAATTTATCCTGACGGCGTGGATCGGGCCGGTAGATATCCAGATGCAGCCGCCCGGGCTCCTTCTCCGCCGCCTCGAGGAAGGAGACGTCCTGCGCCGCGGCGTCCGCGCCGAAGTCCTCGGTGTAGGCGGCCGGCAAGGCCTGCGCGTAGGTCGCGAACAAATGCAGCGCGTAGGCTTCGTCGAAGCGCGACTTGAGCGCCGCCTTGAAGGAATCCATCCACGAATGCACCGCGGCGGCGACGCGACTCTCGAGCGTCTCGGCGTCGACGCGGATCTCCTCGGTGGGCTGGGTGCGCGCCACGATGTGAATGCGCGCCAGATTGGATTCCGCTATTTGGACCTGCGATTCGATGCTGGTCGCGCTGAAGGCATCGCCGATCACGCGCTCGATGCGCTGGCGCACGTGTGTGTTGTATTTGTCGCGCGGCACATAGATCAGGCAGGAGTAGAAGCGCCGGAACGGGTCACGCCGCAACAGCACGCGGACCCGCGGCCTTTCATGCAGGCCGAATATGCCGGTGGCGGTGCGCGTCAATTCGGCGATGCTGGCCTGGAACAATTCGTCGCGCGGGAAGGATTCCAGGATGTGCTGCAAGGCCTTGCCGTCGTGACTGTCGGGTGCGAATGCAAAATGTTCGATGACCCGCGCCACCTTGTGCCGCAGCAGCGGAATTTCACGGGGGTTGCTGTTGTAGGCCGCGGAGGTCCAAAGCCCCAGGAAGCGGCGCTCGCCGATCAACTGCCCCTTGGGGTCGAAATGCTTGATGCTGACGTAGTCCAGAAACCCGGGCCTGTGCACGGTGGCGAGCATGTTGGCCTTGGTCACCAGGCTCAAGTCGCGCAGGCGGCTCTGGCGGCGGATGTCCGCAGGCAGGATGCGGCTGGTGCTCTCGGGGGGCTTGTGGCCCGGACGCAGGATGCCCAGTCCGGTGGACTTGACCGGGTCCAGACGTTCACGCCCCGTGGCGCCCCGCAGGCGATATTCGCGATAACCGAGGAACAGGAAGTGGCGGTGCTGCATCCACGAGAGCAGCGCGCATGTCTCACCGAGGTCGCCCGGATCGAAACGCTCGCCCAGCCTTGTCAGATCCTGTGCGGCGAGTTGCGCGGCTTCCCGCATGCGTCCCCAGTCGGCCCACGCCACGCGTACGTCGCGCATGCTGCGTTCGATTTGCACGGCGAGCGACCTCAACGCGGCGGGGTCGACGATGCGGTCGATTTCCAGATGCTGAAACGACTCCAGTCGCCGGCGCTTTCCGGCGCCGTTCTCGAGGCGCCGCTGCGCGTTGCGCAGCACGCCGCCCGGGCCGCGCTGCACCGCGAACACGGGATGCGCTAGAAAGTGCAAGGTCAATGAGCGCTCGGTGAGCGCCAGCGAGATGGAGTCGACCAAAAACGGCATGTCATCGTTCACCACATCGATGATGGTGTGCGGAGAGACGAAGCCATCTTCACGCAGGGTCGGATTGAACACGCGCACCAGCGCGGGACGGCCCCGCCGCATGGCAAACATCAGGAGCGACAGCGCTGCGTCCGCCAGTTCCTGCGGGTCGCGGTCCTTCAGGTCCTCGGCATTGACATTCGCCAGGTAGATCTGCAAAAAGCGCCGCCAGTCCAGGTGGCGCATGCTCCGCGGTGGCCGCACCTTCGCGTGCAGGACGGCGGCCACGGTTCTACGATGTTGCTCCGAGGAAACTTGGTACATGGATCACTCCCCCGCGTCATTCTGATTTTTCGAGATCTGCGATCGCGGCCGCCAGAAACCGGCAGGCCTCGCCGCCGGTAATGCAGCGGTGGTCAAAGCTCAACGAAAGCGGTATGCGACGATGCGCCAGCACGGCGCCATCGACCGCAACGGCATCCTCCCGCACCTTGCCTGCGCCCAGGATAGCGACCGCCGGCGGCACCACGCGCGGGATGCCGTAGCGGCCGGCGAGCGTGCCGAAGTTCGACAGCATCAGGGTAAAGCCACGCAGATCCTGGGGTGTGATGCGTTTCTCGTGCGCCGCCTGCTTCTGTGCAGCGAGCGCCGCGCGCATCTCGTCGGCACTTTTGACCTCGATGCCGCGCACCACGGGCACGATCAGACCGGCCGGCGTATCGACGGCGACCGCGAGATCGATGTAGTCGAGCACCGTGCGGGACAATGAGCCGGCGTGAAACCAAGCGTTCAGCGCAGGCTCGGCGCGCCATGCAGACACGAGCGCCCGCATCAAGCGCGTCATGTAATCGCCTTGCCGCTTCCAGGCATGGATGTCGGCGTCGTCGCAAACGGTGCTGCTCGCCACCTCATCGCGCGAGGCAGACATGCTCTGTGCCATGACGCGGCGCGCTCCGCGCAGAGGTTCCGCGCCGGCCGGCGGCTGCGCTGCGGCCGCGCCGTACGCTCCATGGGCCGCGGTGGCGGCGAGCACGTCATCGAGCGTCACGAGGCCGCCACGGCCGCTGCCGGTGAGTCCGGCGATATCGACGCGCAGCCGCCTGGCCGCTGCGCGCGCGGCCGGCACCGCACGCACGCGTGGCGCGGCATCGTGCTTGCGTGCGCGGTCTGGATCGTTGGCGGCCGGTTCCAGGTGTTCTTGCTCAGCAGTCGGCGGCATGGTGCCGACCACGGTGCCGGCATCGAAGTCGATGAGCGGCGCGCCGGTGGCGATGATGTCGCCGGCGGCTCCGTGCAGGGCGGTCACGATGCCGCTGAATGGTGCGGGCACCTCGACCACGGCCTTCGCGGTTTCCACCGACACCATGGGCTGATCGACGCGCAGGTGATCGCCCACCTTGACATGCCACTCGAGAATCTCAGCCTCGGCCAGGCCTTCGCCCAAATCCGGAAGATTGAATGTGCTCATGGAGCGTCGTCCGAAAATGTGGCACGCACCGCATCGATGATGCGCTGGGTGCTCGGGATATAGTCCATTTCCAGGCGGAACAGCGGCATGATGGTGTCGTAGCCGGTGACGCGCTGGATGGGTGCCAGCAAATCGTACAAACCGTGTTCCGCCACCCGGGCGGCGATCTCGGCGCCGATGCCGACATTGCGCGCCGCCTCGTGCACGATGACCAAACGGCCGGTTTTCGCCACCGACTCGAGAATGGTATCGATGTCGATCGGGCTCAAGGTGCCAAGATCGATGACCTCGGCGCTGATGCCCTGCACCTCGAGATCGGCTGCGGCGCGCAACACCTCCATGGTCATCGCGCCCCAGGTCACCAGCGTCACATCGTTGCCCGCGCGCAATGTGAAGCAGACATCCAGGGGCAAGGCTTGGCCGTCATCGTGCACCTCTTGGCGCATCGCGCGATACAGCCGCACGGGCTCCAGGAACATGACCGGATCGGGATCGCGGATCGCCGCCAGCAGCAGTCCGTAGGCGCGCGCGGGCGAGGAGGGGCACACGACGCGGATGCCCGGGATGTGACAGAGCAGGGTTTCGGTGCTTTCCGAATGATGCTCCGGCGCACGGATGCCGCCGCCATGCGGCATGCGCATGACCACAGGGCAGGTCAGCCGGCCACGGGTGCGATTGCGCAGGCGCGACATGTGATTGACGATCTGATCCAACGCCGGATACAAAAAACCCATGAATTGAATTTCCGCCACCGGCTTAAGGCCCTGTGCAGCCATGCCCACCGACATGCCGGCGATGGTGGCTTCCGCCAACGGCGTATCCTGAACGCGGTCCTTGCCGAAGCGCTCCTGCAGTCCGGCGGTGGCGCGGAACACGCCGCCGTTGGCACCGACGTCCTGTCCCACCACGACCACGGTGGGATCGTGCTGCATTTCCCAGCCATGCGCGAGAGCGATGGCTTCGATCATGGTTATCTTCGCCAAGTCAGTGACCGCTATGCTTGCCGGCGAACCTGCGGGCCATCTGCCGCTGCTCCTGCAGGTGCGGCGGCGATGCGGCAAACAGGTGGTCGAACATGGCATCGGTGGCGGGTTTGAGACCGCCGCTGTAGCCGGCAACCGCCGCGTCGATTTGCGCCGCGCATCGGGCCAACAGCTCCGCCTCCCGGTCATCGTCCCAGTGGCCGGCCGCACGCAGAAAGTGGCGAAAGCGCAGCAGCGGCTCGAGCTCCCACGCCTGCTTCACCTCGGCAGCGCTGCGATAGCGGCTGGCGTCGTCGGCCGTGGTGTGGTCGCTCAAACGGTAGGTGAGGGCTTCGATCACCGCCGGACCGCCGCCGCCGCGGGCTGTCTCGAGCGCGGCGCTCACCACATCGCGCACCGCAAATACATCGTTGCCGTCGACCTGCACGCCGGGGATGCCGGCGGCAACGGCCTTTTGCGCCAATGTGCCGGCGGCCGTCTGCGCGGCCACCGGCACCGAAATTGCCCAGCCATTGTTGACGATCACGAATACGACCGGCAGCTTGGCGACCCCGGCAAGATTCATGGCTTCGTAGAACGCACCTTCCGACGTGCCACCATCGCCGATGAAGCTGAGCGCGCAGCGCGGCTCCTTCTTGATCTTGAAGGCCATCGCCGCGCCGGCCGCATGCAAAGTCTGCGTGGCGATCGGCACGCACCACGGAAAATCGTGACGCGGTCCGGCAAAATCATTGCCGCGTTCATCGCCGCCCCAATAATTCAATATTTCCAGCATGCTCACGCCGCGCCAGATCTGCGTGCCGAACTCACGGTATACCGGCGCCAGCACATCCTGAGGAAGCATGGCTGCGCCCACGCCGACATGCGCAGCCTCGTGGCCGAGGCAGGAAGGATACGTTCCCAGCTGGCCGGTGCGCTGCAGGTTCACCGCCTTCACGTCGAACATGCGCACCAACGTCATGATCTCATACATGCGCAGCAGTTCTTCTCGGTCGTGCACGAAGGCGGGCGGCGTCCCTTGCAGCATCCCGCGCGGGTCGAGAATCCGGCGATACTCAATCTTGAACTCAGCGACCGTTTTCATAGGCGCGGATTATGCCAGGGCACGGCGGTGCGCGCTTACGGACGATGCCCGCCGGCGAAGTAGCGTTCGCTTTGCATTTCGATCAACCGGCTGGCGGCGCGCTCGAATTCGAAGCGCAGCCGCTCGCCCTGATACAACGCGTGCGGCGCCGCCGCGGCCGAAACCACGATGTTGACGTTGCGGTCGTACAGCTCGTCGATGAGCATGATGAAGCGTCGCGCGGCATTTTCATTGGCCGTGGTGAAGATGGGAATGTTGGAGATGAAAATGGTGTGGTAGAGGCGCGCCAGTTCGATGTAGTCGTTCTGGCTGCGCGGACCGTCGCACAGGTCCTCGAATTCGAACCACACGATACCGGCAGCAGTCGAGCGTGCCACGATGGGCCGCTCCTCGATGGTCAGAACCGTGCGACCGGTGCGCACGGGGCCGGCCAGCGCTGCGAAGCGTTTCTCGAACTGCGCGGCCGCGCCTGTACCGGCGGTGCCTGTGCCGGCCGCGCCTGTACCGGCCGTGCCCAAATCGAAATAAGTCGGTGCGGATTCGAGCTCACGCAAACGATAGTCGATGCCACCGTCCAGGTTTACGACCTCGACATGCCGTTCGATCAAATCGACCGCGGGCAGGAAGCGTTGTCTTTGCAGCCCGTCCTTGTATAGCTCTTGCGGCGGCACGTTCGACGTGGCAACCAGGGTGACGCCGTAGCGGAACAAGCCTTCGAACAAACCGGTGAGGATCATGGCATCGGCGATATCCGCCACGAAAAATTCATCCAGGCAGATGACGCGGCCGCGCGCGGCGAAGCGTTGCGCCACGACATCGAGCGGGTCGGTGCGATCGCGTATGTCGCGCAAGTCGGCGTGCACGCGGCGCATGAAGCGATAGAAGTGCGTACGTTCGCGCGCTACCTCACCCAAGGACTGTTCGAAAAAATCCATGAGCAGCGTCTTGCCGCGGCCGACACCGCCCCAGAGATACACGCCGCGCGGCGGCGCGGCGGCCGGAGCCGGCAGGAACCAGCGGTTGGCGGCTCCACGCAAATACTCGCGCAGACGATTCGAGATGGAGGGCGGTTCCTCCCGCAACTGCGCGCTCAATCGATCGAGATGCCCGGCGGCTCGTTGCTGGCTGGTGTCGAGACCCAGACGTCCGGCGGCGACCTCCGCTTGCAAGCGCGCCGCAATCGAATGATCCGCACCGGACATGGCCGGCTCTGCACCCGTCAAAGGCTTTGGTAGTTGGGTCCTGAACCGCCTTCGGGAGGCACCCAAGTGATCTGACCCGCGTACGGCTCCTTGATGTCGCAAGCCTTGCAATGCACGCAGTTGGAAGAATTGATCTGCAATTTCTTACCGCCGCTGCCGTCCGGGATCATCTCGTAGACGTTCGCCGGACAGAAGTTGGTGCAGGGATTGCCGAAGTCCGCGACGCAGCGCGTCGCGCACAACGAGGTGTCGGCGACGTGCAGGTGGACCGGCTGATTCTCGTCATGCGTGGTCGCGGCGAAGAACACCGAGGCCAGGCGATCACGCGGCGGCAATTCACGCTCAATCCAATGACGGTCGGGCGAAACATGCTCACCGAGACGCTCGAGCGCGGTGTCGTCGGCGTGATTCGCGAGCGTCCAGGGCACCTTGCCCATCGTCACGGTCTCCAGGCCGAAGTTGACGGTGCCCCACCATAGGCCGCGGCGAAAGCCGGGCCGGATGTTGCGCACCTTGTGCAGTTCGCGGCCGCCCGCTGACTCGCGCCAACGCTTGTCGAAGCCGACGCTGGTGCCGGTCTCGGCGAAGTGCGCGGCGGCGGTCATGCCGGAGCGGATCGCCTGATGGATACCCTTGATCTTGGGCATGTTGAGCGTGCCGCCCGCATCGCCCACCAACATCGCGCCCGGCATTTCCAGTGTGGGCATGGATTGATAGCCGCCCTCGATGATGGTTCGCGCACCGCCGGCGAGAATCTCCCCGCCCTGCAGCAGCGCTTTGATATCGGGGTGATTCTTCCATTGCTGGAACGCTTCGAAGGGTTTGAAGCGTGGATCGGCATAATCGAGGCCGACGACGTAGCCCACATACACGCGATCGTTATTGATGTGATACAGATAACTACCGCCGTAGACGTTGTTGTCGAGCGGCCAGCCCGCGCTGTGTTGAATGAGTCCGGGCTGCACGCGCCCCGATGGGACTTGCCACATTTCCTTGAAACCGAGTCCATAGGTCTGCGGCGACTTGCCGGCATCGAGCTTGTAGCGTGCGATCAATTGCTTCGAGGTGCTGCCGCGGCAGCCCTCGCAGAACATGGTGATCTTGGCGTGAATCTCCGGGCCGAGTGTGAAGTTCGGTCCAGGCTGGCCGTTCTTCTCGACGCCCATGTCGCCGATGCGCACGCCCTTGACGGCGCCGGATGCATCGAAAACCGCTTCCGCTGCCGCGAAGCCTGGAAAAACGTCCACGCCGAGTCTTTCGGCTTCCGCGCCGAGGATCGGCACGAGTTGGCCGAGTGAAATGATGAAATTGCCGTGATTGTTCATCTGCGGCGGGGTGATGGGCGAGCGATAGCGCTTGTTGCGCGTCATGAAAAAGAAATCGTCGCGGGTTGCCGGTACGCAGATCTCGGGAGGCGTCTTGCGCCAATCGGGAAGCAACTCATCGAGCGGGCCGGGTTCCATGACTGCACCCGACAGGGAATGCGCCCCGAGGGTGGCGGCTTTCTCGAGCACGCATACTGTCAAATCGGGTTTTAGTTGCTTGAGTCGAATGGCGCAGGCCAGTCCCGCCGGTCCCGCGCCGACGATGGCCACCTCGTACTCCATGACATCACGTTCGTTTTCGCTCATCTAATCACCTGGAAACGCTGCATTCACTTTTAAATTGGCCGGCTAGTAGATCACAAACCGGCTGGGTAGAGGGTTCAAGGCCACGTCCACCAGGCGGACAGACACTGCGGGGGTTTGGTCGCCGATGTCGCCTAATGTGTTGGGGATAACCATGTTGATAGGCCACGGACGCCGCCTTCCAGGATGGCCAATGGATTTGGGCATGGCTTGGGCAGGGACGCCCACCCCATTTAACTTAATGAGATCTCACATGATTTCGACGGCGATCGCGGTTGCTTCGCCGCCGCCAATGCACAGGCTGGCCATACCGCGCTGCTTGCCGCGGGCCCGAAGTGCATAAAGTAGCGTGGTCAGGATGCGCGCGCCGGTCGCGCCGATCGGATGTCCCAGGGCGCAGGCGCCGCCATTGACGTTCACCTTGGCCGGATCCAACTCCAAGTCCTTGATGGCCGCCATGGTCACGGCGGCGAAAGCTTCATTGACCTCATAGAGATCGACATCGCCGGGGTGCCAACTCAGTTGCGTCAACAACTTGCGCATGGCGCCCACCGGCGCCAGCGTGAACCATTCAGGTTCACGCGCGAAGCTCGCGTAACCCGAAATGCGCGCGATGGGTTTCAAGCCGTTCGCATTGGCGAAGGATTCGCGCGCCAGGACCAAGGCCGCCGCACCGTCGGATATTCCGGAGGAACTCGCCGCCGTGACCGTCCCGTCCTTGCCGAACGCCGGCTTCAGGGTGGGAATCTTGGATACATCCAAGGTAAACGGTGTTTCGTCCCGGTCCACCAACACCTCGCCCTTGCGGGACTTGACGGTGACCGGCGCGATCTCGGCAGCGAACTGGCCGCCGTTGATTGCCGCCAGCGAGCGGCGCACGGACTCCGCCGCGAACTCGTCTTGAGCTTGGCGCGTGAAGGCGTACTTGGCCGCCGTCGCGTCGGCAAAGCAGCCCATCAGCTTGCCATCCCAAGGGCTTTGTAGTCCGTCGAAGAACATGTGGTCCAGCACTTCCTGGTGCCCCATGCGGAAACCGGCGCGGGCTTTGGGTAAGAGATAGGGTGCGTTGGTCATGGATTCGATGCCGCCGGTCACCACGACGCGCGCCGAGCCGGCGAGAAGCTGGTCGGCACCCGACATCACCGCCCGCATCGCTGAACCGCACATTTTGTTGAGCGTGGTGCAGGGGGTGCTGGCCGGCAATCCTGCGCCAAGTGCTGCCTGACGCGCCGGCGCCTGGCCGATGCCCGCCGACAGGACGCAGCCCAGGATGACCTCGTCGATTTGCGCCGCGGACACGCCTGAATCAGTCAGCGCGGCCTTGATGGCGGCAGCACCCAGTTGCGGTGCGGAGACCGAGGTGAAGGCGCCTTGGAAGGCGCCGACCGGTGTGCGGCGGGCGCTCAAAATAACGACGGGATCTGAATTCATTGGGAGACTTCCGTGGCGATGGTGGGTTGCACGATTATAACCGGCGATGGATGTATACGGGGGCTTACCGGCCCGGGGCTACCCGCCCGGGCTTAGGCCGACTGCCCGGGCGGTTCCAGAGGATCACCCACCGCCTCGGCGATCAAGCGACGTGAGCGCTCGCGTGCACCGTCGGGCGGCATGACCTCGAGAATTTGAAAGCGGATCGGCACGCGGTGGAAGAACGCCCCGGCAGGCGGGAACATTTCGCGGGTGCCGTGGATGGCCACGGCCACGATGGGCATGGATGAGCGCGCCGCAATCGCGAAGGCACCTGCCAGAAACTTGCCGATCCGGGGTACGTGGTCGAAGGTGCCCTCGGGAAAGAACACGAGTGATTGGCCGGTGGCGGCCAGCCGCAGCACCCGGCGTGCGTCCGTGGCGCCCTTGTGACGGTCGAAGCGTTCGACGAATTCGGAACCGAGGCGGCGTAGCAAGAATCCCGCCAGCGGCACCTTGACCATTTCCTTCTTGATCACGAAGGCGAAGTCCGCCGGCAGCGCCGCCACTGCGATGATGCCGTCGATGTAGCTGGCGTGGTTGGCGACGACCACGCACGGCGTGCGCGGCAGAAGTTGCCTGCCCTCGATCGACAACGGCACACCGATGACGCGCAGGAACAGCCGCGCAAACACGCGGGCAACGCGGCGCCGGCGCTTGATATCGGGTAGAAAAGAATCGATCACCACCACCGTCAATCCCAGCACCAGAAATGCGACCATGCAGTAGCCGGTGTAGAGAAATTGTGTGATGCGGCGAACTTTCAAACGCGTCACTTCTGTGATCTGGTTCTCCTTATGTTAATACTTGACTGTACTGTGATTCTGGTCACGCCGACCTGCAATCCCGCCTCGCATACTGACGGCCGATAGCGTGTAGAGCACTATTTCGTGCGCAACCATACGCTGGAGAATATGGCGACGGCTCTCAAACGGACGGTTTATACACGCACTTCTGGCGCGGCGGCGAGTGTTGCCCGCGAGGCTGCAGATCCTGCACTCCAACGATTTCTCGATGCGGTGTGGACCGAGCGTGGCTTGTCGACGAATACATTGGCGGCGTACCGGGCCGATCTGACCGCCTTGGCGCGCTGGCTGGAGGAACGCGACGGCGCATTGCTGAAGGCATCACGCATCGACCTGCTCGGCTTCATCGCGGCGCGCGTCGAGGGCGGCTCGCGGCCGCGCTCCACGGCGCGGCAGCTATCGAGCTTCCGTCGCTTCTTCCGCTTCATGATGCGCGAAGGACTGATCAGTGCCGATCCGACAGCGCAAATCGCCATGCCCAAGATCGGCCGGTCGCTGCCGAAGTCCCTGACCGAAGCCGAGGTGGAGTCGCTGCTCGAGGCCCCGGCCGTAGCCGAGCCGCTCGGTCATCGCGACCGCACCATGCTCGAGGTCTTGTATGCGACGGGACTGCGCGTCTCGGAGCTGGTGAGCCTGAAGCACAACCAGGTGAATTTGAACCAGGGCGTGATGCGTGTGATCGGCAAGGGCAACCGTGAACGCCTCATCCCGCTCGGCGAAGAAGCGGTGAAGTGGCTGCAGCAATTCATGCAGGGACCTCGCGCCGAGATTTTGCTGGAGCGCCAGACCGACTATTTGTTTCCGACGCGCCGCGGCGATCGCATGACCCGCCAGGCTTTCTGGCACATCATCAAGCGCTATTCGAAGAAGGCAGGCGTGGAGAAAGAGCTCTCGCCGCATACGTTGCGGCATGCATTCGCCACTCATTTGTTGAATCACGGCGCGGATCTACGCGTCGTGCAGATGCTGCTCGGGCACAGCGACCTGTCGACCACGCAGATCTATACGCACGTCGCCCGCGAACGCCTGAAGGATCTGCACTCCCAACATCATCCGCGCGGCTGATTTTAAGGCCAGGGGCCGGGGCACCTCTGGTAAAATCGCCTGAACTCGCGCAGACCCGCAGGGTCGAAGCGTGGGTGCCGTCGGAGCTGTTCATGTTGAAAGGTTTTTCCCTCCCCGCAATTTGTCTGCTTGGGCTGTTTGGCGGTCCTGCCGTGTTTGCCGATCAGCCGTCCGCTGCCGCAGGCGGCCCCACGGCAGGCGCCCCCACCGCAGGCGGCCCCACCGATCCGCGCGTTGCGCTACTAAAGCTGTTGCCGGCGGGTGCCAAGATCGAGGATCTCAAGCCCTCGCCGATACCCGGCATCTACCAGTTTGCGCAGGACGCCGACGTCAGCTACTTGACGGCGGACGGCAGGTATTTTCTCGACGGCAATCTGTACGACATGAAATCGCGCGAGAATCTCACCGAGGAAGTGCGCACGCATGCGCGCGCCGCGATGATTGCGGCGGTGCCGGAGTCGGAGATGCTGATCTTCTCGCCGCCCAATCCGAAGTACACCATCACGGTGTTCACCGACGTCGATTGCCAGTATTGCCGCAAGCTGCACAGTGAGATGGCGGAGCTGAATCATCTCGGCGTGCGCGTACGCTACATGTTCTTCCCACGCACCGGTCCGAACACCGAGAGCTGGCGCAAGGCCGAGGTCGTGTGGTGCTCGGCGGACCGCAACGATGCATTGACGCGTGCCAAACTGGGCGCCGCGCTCGACATGAACAAGACCTGCGGGCCGAC
>Ga0116229_10002478_pt1 | contig 29871 bp, 22 predicted proteins | sample S1TSphgellanicum_3_FD_87313 | JGI IMG/M metagenome (GOLD analysis project Ga0116229, IMG submission 87313) | Host-associated microbial communities from peat moss isolated from Minnesota, USA - S1T2_Fc - Sphagnum magellanicum MG | ecosystem: Host-associated > Plants > Peat moss > Unclassified...
GCGGCAATCGCAAAGAAGCCGAACAGCGCCAGAAGACCGAGCATGAAGGTGTAGCCGGGCAGCATCGCGGCATTGCGGCGAATGGCGTGGCCGCTGCTGGCGCTCAAAATGCCGGTGAGCGAATGCGGATACAGGAACAGCGCCAGGGCGGATCCAAGGGCGAGCGTCGCGTAAGCACTGTAGGAGCCGGTGGAGTGGGGTCCCGGAACCGCCAGAATCAGTTTCTGCGCGGGCACGGCGGCAAAGATCTTGTGAAATCCGCCCAGCTCGACCGGAATGACGATCACCGCGGCGAGCGCCGTGATGTAGATCAAAATGTCCTTGACGATGGCGATCGAGGCGGGGGCGCGCAACCCGCTAGAGTAGGTGAAGGCGGCGAGCACCACGAAGGCAAGCAACAGCGGCAGATCGGCCGCGAACCCCGAGCCGCCGATGCCGAGCGCACCGATCACGACCTGGATGCCGACCAGTTGCAAGGCAATGTACGGCATGGTCGCGACGATGCCGGTGACCGTCACCGCGAGCGACAACCAGCGATTGCCGAAGCGCCCGCGCACGAAATCGCCCGCCGTGATGTAGCCGTGTTTGCTGCACACGTACCAGAGACGGCGAAATACCAGAAACACCAGCGGGTAAATGAGAATGGTGTACGGCACGGCAAAGAACGCCACCGCGCCGGCGCCGAAGGCCAGCGCCGGAACGGCGATGAAGGTGTAAGCGGTATACACGTCGCCGCCGACCAGGAACCAGGTGATGAGCGTCCCGAATCGCCGCCCTCCAAGGCCCCATTCGTGCAGCAGATCGAGGTCGCCCTTCCGCCAGTGCGCAGCGGCAAAACCCAGCCAGGAAACCAGGACGAACAACACCACGAAGATTGTCAGAGCGACCCAGTTCACATCGTGCATGGCGATCCCCCGACCGACTCGTCTAGCCGCCTGTCGGCCTTAGGTCCATCGGCCACGGCAGGGCAGGCGACGGTCCAACAGCGGTCTCGTCTCGAAATATTGAGGCGACGGGGTTCCTCATTCAGGCGGGCACTTTCGCACTAGTCCTGAGTGGCAAAGTACACGATCGCGGTCAGCACGGCGCTCACCAGCACCCACAGCAGCTGAAACCAATAGAAAAACGGCACGCCCATGAAGAGGGGCTCGATCCGGTTATAGAAGGGCGGCCAGAGCGCGACGATGAATTGCACGACGAACAGCAGGTACCACCAGCTCCACGTGCCTCGCCTCTTCGATTCACCGTTCATACGCGCCGATTCCCCCAGCCAACGTCTTTCAACCGACACTACCCGAATGCGACGGGCTTTGTAAACGATCGCCAAGCATCATCGCGCCGACGCGGGATCGAACAGCGCGGTACTTTCCGGCGCTGGGAGTCGAGGTCACGGCCAACCCCCATCCAGCGCGCTATGCTACCGGGATGAGCTCAAGACTCCCGTGACATCAGATGACTCATCGCCATCATGCAGTTTGTCGGTTGCGCACATTGATACGCGCTGCGGTGCTGTGCATCGGGGCGGTGGCGTTGACGGGATGCGCAGCATTCGGTCAATGCGGGCTGCGCGAGTGCTCTCCGGACGCCCAGATCAGCTCCGAGGTGCGCACTCTCCTCACCCAAAGTCCGGCACTCGAAGCTCCAAACCTCGTCAGCGTGCGGACCGTGCACAGCGTGGTGTACCTGAGTGGCCTGGTATCCACGCCGTACCAGATCGCGGAGGCGGGGAACATCGCCGAGAGCGTGCCCGGCGTGACCGACGTGCGAAACCTATTGTCCATCGATAACTCCCGGTAGTCCGACGCCCCCCTATTCCGCCTGTCGCGGCTCCCGCCAGACCTTCGAGTGTTGTAAACACGCCATGCACTGACGGTCCGTGGCGCCGACCTTGAGGTTTACCGGGGGTGCAGGATGGGGCTAATTGGGACCGCGCGATCCAGTGAGGCCCGGCGGCACACCCCGGCAGCCATTATGTACAAATCCCCGCCGATGAATTCTGATGTGGCGAAGCGACATCCGTGTCATAAAGCTGTAACATTCATAGCGAATCATAGTGGACAGGCCCAAAACAGGGTGTGGTCTAGGCGCAACGAAGCGCGAAGTTTTCATCGGCCCTCAAGGCGAACTAATCATCGAATGGCTGGTCTTTAACGTCTCGGAGGGCGCCCGTGCGCCGCGAGATGGAATGCAGGGAATCGCGTGAAGGGCGAATGCAGAACCGGCGACAGTGCCACTTGTAGCTCGAATGCAACAATCTTAATGAAACTACTGGAGTTTAATGTGAGTAATCTCAACCCAATAATCGCTGCAGCGGTAAAGCTCGAAAAGGCGGGCAACCGCCGCGGGTTTTTGCGTCCTGAGCTAGGCGTGCTGGCCGGTGCGCTGCTTGCGGTAGGAAGCGCCGCTCTGGCTCAGACCACGTCGCCGACCGCCCCCGCAACCCCGGCGGACGAAAGTCTGACCTGGCACGGCATCACTCTATACGGCATTGTCGACGTGGACTTTCAGTATGAAACCCACGGCGCGCCGTTCAGCAACTACTTCATCTCGGGCGGCTCGGACATCGTGCAGAAGAACAGCAACAACGGCGTGTCGGGCCTGACCTCGAACGGGATGAGCCAGTCGCGAGTCGGTCTGCAGGGCAAAGAGCCGTTGCACTTCATGGATTGGTCGGGGGTGTTCAAGCTCGAGACTTATTTCAATCCTGCGTCGGGCGAGATCACCGACGCGCTCAAATCGGTCGTCCAAAACAACGGCCGTGCGCTCGCCGCGCAGAGCACCAATATTGATTCGAGTATCGCCGGGCAGCCGTTCGAGCAGGCTTTCGTCGGTATCAGCTCTCCCACCTGGGGAACCTTCACGTTCGGCCGTCAGAACAGTACGCTTGCCGACCTCATCGCCAAATACGACCCGCAGCAGACCTCGTATGCCTTCTCGCTGCTCGGCTTGTCCGGCACTCCCGCCGGCGGTGGCGACACACAAGACCGGCGCCTCGACGGTTCGCTCAAGTACGTCGGCAAGTTGTTCGACTTCGTGCATGTCGGCGCGCAGTACAAGACCCAGGGCGCATCGGCAGAGACCTATGCCACCGGCGGCACCGGCGAGGCGTTCTCCGGGTACGAGGTGGCGCTGGGCGCGGAGTACGCGGGTGCGTCCGCCGATGTGTTCTACACCAAGATGAAAGACGCGGTGTCGGTGGGTACCCTGAGCACCGAACAGCTGGCGGCCCTGCCGGCGTTGAACCTGTCTCCGCAAAACTCGGTCTCTGGCACGATCTCGGACAATGCCTCGTATGGAGCCATGGCTTCGTACGCCGTGGTGCCGGTCCCCGTGACCGTCTATGGCGGCTACCAGCACATTACCTACATGAATCCATCGATTCCCCTGGCCGCGGGATTCGACGATATCGGCGGATACGTGTTGGGAGCCGTCAACGACAAAGCCTACGCCAAGGGCGACAAGATCCTGCAGGTGTACTGGGCGGGCGCTCGATATGCGGTGACACCGCAATTCACCGCCGCGCTCGCCTACTACGGGGAAAAACAAAACGCCTACGCGACGGGCGCCGATGCGGGCTGCTCGAGCACCATCAGCGGCGCGTGCAATGGAAATTTCCACGCGCTATCCGTGTCGGTCGACTACCACTTCACCAAGCGCTTCGACTCCTATGCGGGCGCCATGTGGTCGAACGTCTCGCACGGCCTCGCCAATGGTTACCTCAACACCACCAATATCGATCCGACCGTCGGTGCGAGGTTTTCCTTCTAAATCGATCGCCTGATCGAATTCGGGTCACACGGCCGTCGGAGGCCGTGTGACCCTTCCAGGGCGGTGCGACCGATTCCGCTTCGAGATTCCCCCTGACTCGCATTTGCGTAATGGCATTACGCGCTTCTTGCCAATTTTCCAGGGCCATTTTATTTCGGCGCGCGCCAACTCCTTGGTGACTCCCGCAGAAATGCCGCCGGCACTGGGAAGTTTCACTGCTCAGAACGTGAAACGACCCCCGATTGTGGGAGCCGTGTTGTTCTTGTCGAGATAAGGGACGCCGGGACCGTGAGGGATGGCGATAGCCAGACCGCCGCTCACGTCGGAATACGCAATTCCGGCGTATACGTCGAAACGCTTGGTGAAGTGATGATCGGTGTAGAGCGAAAACTCGTTGAGGAAGCCCGAACAGGAAGCGCGGAAACTGTTGGGTGGGCAGGCCGACGGAACACGGAAGTCGTTCTGCCACTGATGATAGACGGACAAAGTGATGTCCGTTTTGCTGTCGTAAGCGAATTTCACGCCCGTCCAGGCAACCTGCACGATCTTGGGAGAATCAAGATTGTTGTCTTCGACGCCGCTCAAAAGATAACCGCCCTGGGCGGAGGCGCCCACACCCAGCGGGTTCGACGGATTGAACTGCTGGATGTGTTCATAGCCAACGAAGAACTTGAACGGGTCCCAGCCGTACTTCGCAGCCAGCATGATGGCCGTGTTGTCGGTCACGATGCCATATTCGGTGTTGTCCGTTCCGATCAGATTGGCCCCGCTGATGGTATTGGTATTGATGCTGTCGATGGTCGACTGATAGGGTGCCGCGAGACTCTCAGGCCCTAGCAGAGGGTTGAGTACGCTGATCGCCTGATTGTAGTGCTGGAACACCACGTCGGCTGAGAACTTGCCGTACTCCCCGCCGAAGTCGAATCCATAGGCGGTGTTATGCGCCTGTTCCGGCGTACACGTGGCGGCGCTCCAGGTTCCGGATGCCGAGTAACAGCCGCCGGAACCGTCGGCGAATTTATACATCGCGCCGAAATGGATCGGTCCATAGGCGATGCGATACTTGATGGCCTGGTCCCATCGCGTGTCCTCGGTATCGCCGCCGCCGGCCATCGTGCCGTTATACCCGATGTACGAAAAGGAGTAGGCGCCGCCGGCGGGATCATAGGCGAGCATCGTATCGGTGCCGAGAGCGCGCTGACGACCGAAGGTGAGCGTGCCGAAAGACGGGGACGATGCACCGCCGTAGAATTCGTCATTGAAGGCTTGGCCCGCGCGCGCACCGTCGCCGGTTTCCGAATAGGCGGACCTGGGTAGGCCGTTGTTGGTGATATTGGTGGCCGCCATGTTGGCGAGCTGGCCGGACTGCGGATTGATGCCGGTCGACGCGTTGAAAACCGCATACCAGTCGGCCATGAACTCAATCCTTCCCTTGATGCCCAGACCAGTCTGCTGCAGGTTGTTCGGCGCCAAGAGCCATTGGGAGTGATTGCCGTTGCGGTTGACCAGCGATTCGCCTTCGTAGTTGTAGCCGTTTTCCGGCAACCCGTGGCTGACCCAGCCCACACCGACGTCATAGGCGCCGTACACCGTAATGCCGTTCCAAGTCAGCGGGCAAGCTGTGGCGACGAACTCGCGAAAGCTGGCACACGCTTCGGAGCTGGGTGGTGCGGTCGGGGCCGCTCCTTCCGCCGCGCGCGCAACGCCCGCGAGGGCACTGATGATCCCCAAAGACAGGATCGATATTTTCACCTGGATTTTCTCCCTTACGTGCCGCGCGGTCGCCATTGCACTCGTTATGTTCCATCATATATAACGATTCTCGAAGCGCCAAGCCCCGATGCGGGCGCGCCGGCTTGCAAGCAGGGTCAGTTCGCGGATATCACGCGGCGAAACGCAGCGATAATGGCCGGCTTCGGCAGTCGGATCTTGGGCACCGACTGATAGTCCTGCCAGCCTCCGCCGAGGCTCTTGTAGAGCTGCACGAATTGTTCACCCTGGCTCACCTGTGCTGCCGCATATTGCTCCTGCAGAGCGTAAAACTGCCGTTCTGCATCGACGACGTTCAAGAAATCGGTGAGACCCCGGTTATATCGCGCGGTTGCGAGATCAACAGCACGCTGCCCCGCCACCATGGCATCGCTGAGTTTCTCCATCCGATATGCTTGCGCCTCATACGCAACGAGCGACGAATCCACCTGCCCTACCGCGGTCAGAATGGTCTTGCGGTAATTCGCGAGACTGGCCTGCGCCGAGTAGTCAGCGACTTCGACCGCTGCGTCGAGCGCGCCAAAGTCGAGCAATGGCCAGATGGCGCCCGGTCCGAACGACCAGATGTGCTTGCCGACGTTCGGCGTCGTTCCCCATCCTTGACTCTGACTGCCAATGGCAGCGCTGACCGTCACGTCTGGGAACAAATCGGCCGTGGCCACACCAATCCGTGCGGTGGCGGCCGCGAGCTCTCGCTCCGCCGCTTGCACATCCGGTCGCCGTTTGAGCACATCAACAGGCACGCCCGGCGCCGCTGGTGCCGGCATGGTCGGAATCAGCTCCGGTTTGGCGAGCTCCTGCACCATGTTTTCCGGGTAGTCGCCGACCAAGACCGCGATCGTGTATTGCGCCGCCTTGACCTCGGCCTCGACAGGGGCGATTTGCGCCTCCAACGTCCTCAGTTCCCGCGTCGCGAGCGCAACGTCGAGTTCATTGGTGATTCCCCGCTCATAGCGGATATTCACGATTCGCAGCGACTCGCGCAGCACCTCGCCGGCCTTGAGCAAGATTCCGGCCCGCACCTGCAATCCTCGCAAATCGACATAGGCCTGAACCACGTTGCCGATCACCGAGGTCAGAACGTCGTAGCGTGCCGCGCGTACCGCGTCCGTTTCCGCCCGCACCGCCTGAAACTCGCGACGAAACTTCCCGAACAGATCGAGTTCCCATACCGCATCGAATCCGACGATCGTATTGATGTGCTGCAGACCGGTTCCGTTATCCGCCGATCGCAATGCCTGGTCAGCGCGTCCTTTGCTCAAATCACTGCCGGTGCCGCGGCCCGCGGCGCCACTCGCATCGACCTCGGGTAAGGCGTACCCCAGCACCACGGCTTCGTAGGCGCGTGCCTGCTGAAGTCGGTCGAGGGCTATCTGCAAATCGAGATTGGACCTCACCGCTCGATCGACCAAGGAGTTCAATTCCTCATCGTTCAGAGACCTCCACCAGGTTGCCAACTCGGGCGTCGCGCCGGCGACCACCCCGGAAGATGCCGGCGGGTTCACTTGAGCCGCAAACGTGGCCGGTTCATCGGGCGCCGGGGCTCGGTATCGCGGGCCTACCGCACAGGACGCCAAGGCAACCAGCGATCCAACGACGAACGCGAGGCGGCTCCTCATGTCGGCGCCACGATCAACGTTTGGCGCCCAAGGGGCGTTTGTCAGACTGCGGCTCGTTCACCGCAACCGCTTGCCCCGCGGCAATTTGACTGCTGATGTTGAGCACCAGCCGATCGCCGGGCTTCACCCCGGACGACAGTTCGACCACACTGCCGTTGTCTCGGGCAATCGAAACGGTTTCGAAACTGATCTTGCCGGCGTTGTCGACCTGCGCCACCTGTGTGCCCGAGGATCTGAAAATCAGCGCCGCCGCCGGAACCTCCACCTGGCCTCGCGGCGGCAGGCTGAACGCGACATTCACATACATGCCGGGCACGAGTCGGTGGTTCGCGTTGGGCATATCGACCTCCACCCGCATGGTGCGTGCCTGGGCATTGATGGATTCCGCGGATCTCGCAATCTTCCCTGAAAAGACATCGTCCACTGCGCCGGGCGCTCGAACCTCGGCCGGCACGCCGCTGTTCATCAGCTCTCCGGCCGCGCTCTGCGGGACATCGACAAAGATACGCAAGGGGTCGGTCTGCGCCATTCGATACAGGGGCGTCGTCGTCGAGCCACTCCCTGCCGTCACCAAGTTACCAATGTCGATCTTACGCTCCGTGATGGTGCCGTCGAATGGCGCCTTGACCTCTTTAAATTCTGTCAGCGCCGTGTACTGATCCACCTTGGACTTATCGAGGCTTACTTGCGCATTGGCGGCATACAACCGTGCAACCGCGCTTTCGTAATCCGCCTTCTTCGACTCGCGCTCCTGTTCCGACACCACCCCTTTGGGCGAATCCCGCCAGCGTTCATTGGTGGTCTTGCTGAATTGGGCTTCCGCCTGGCGCGCCACGACCTGGGACTGCGATGATTTCAATTGAGCCCGTGCCGCCTCCAATTCCGCATCGAGTTCCGGCGTCTCGATTACCGCGAGCACTTGGCCCTCATGCACATGGTCCCCGATATCCACGAGCCACTTGGATACGTAGCCGTTGACTCGTGCATAGATCGTCGACTCATACCAAGCCGCCGTTTCACCGGGAAGCACCAAATCCTGGCCTTGGTTAGCGGGTCTTGCAATGACGATGTCGACCGGCGGCGGTGCCGAGTAAGCCGCCTCGCTCGCCTTGGCGACGGAATGGGAATGCAGCAACCGCACGATGCAGACGAGTACGAAGAGTGCGGCCAGCGCCAAGATCCCGAGCCCCACACCACGCTTGGTGCGCCGGCCGGTTTCGGGAGAAAAGCCGGTCGACACCGTAACGCCCTCGTCGCCCGCGTCTCCCTCGTCCCGCGACACTTGATCCGGATACTCACTCTGGGATTGCCCGATGCGCGTGGGAGGCGGCACTCGATCGGTGGGATCACGCGATTGCATGGGCACTACCTTTTGGCTGAGATTCAGCAACCGGACTCCGCTGACGACGCAGTAAGCGGTACATGGTAGGTACGAAGATCAATGTGGCGAGCGTCGCGAACAGAAGTCCGCCGATGACCGCCCTACCCAGGGGTGCGTTTTGCTCCCCCCCCTCCCCGATGCCCAACGCCATCGGTACCATCCCCAAGATCATGGCGCTCGCGGTCATGAGAACGGGACGCAATCGTGTATAGCCGGCGGAGATCGCCGCACGCAGGGGATCATCACCGGCCGCCATGCGCTGATTCGCGAAACTGACCACCAAGATACTGTTGGCCGTGGTGAGTCCGATGCACATCAGGGTTCCCATGAGCGCCGGCACGCTCATCGGCGTCTGAGTCAGAAACAGCATCCACAAAACGCCTCCCAAGGCGAAGGGCACGGCCATCAACACAATCAGCGGATCGATCCAGCTCTGAAAGTTCATGACGAGAAACAAGTACACGAGCACGATGGCGAGAGCGATGCCCGTAAAGAGGCCGGTATAGCTCTCGCGCATGGTTTCGACCTGTCCGCTCAAGGTCACCGTCAGCGCCTTTGACGCGTCGGGACGATTGGCCTCGAGCACCTTGTCGATATCAGCCGCCGCCGAGTACAAGTCGCGGCCTTGCACGTCCGCATGCACGTCGAATACCGGGCGTATGTTCAGCTGGGAAGCCACCAGGGGTAAGGATTCGCGACCGAACGACGCGAGGTTCAGCAGCAGTTGGCCTTGCGCCGCGCCGGCGCTGGAGGTCACCGGTAATGTCTCGAGATCCTGGGAGGCATCGATACGATAGGTCGGCACCTGCACCACCAAGGGGTAGCTCACGCTATTCCTCGGATCGACCCAAAAATTAGGCGCCGTCTGCGCACTCGAGTTGGTTGCGACCAGCACGTTCTCGGCCGCTTCCTGTTGTGTCACCCCGATCTCGGTGGCGAGAGTGCGATCCATGTCCACCGTGAGCGCCGGCGCGTTCGGCACTTGAAATACGTGTGAATCGACCACCCCGGCCACCCCCGTCAGGGATCTCGCGATCTTCGAAGCGAGTTCGAACGCCTCCTCCTGGTCCGGTCCGGATATTCGCACGTCGATGGGCGCCGGCTGCCCGAAGTTAAGTACTTGATCGACGATGTCCGCCGGTTGAAAGAAGAATTGCAATTCCGCGAATCGCTTCGGCAGTTCTTGCCGCAGCCTGGCAATGAGCTTTGCCGTCGGATCATGCTTTTCGGTGAGCGATATGAGGATCTCCCCGTCCATCGGGCCGACCGTGGCCGAATCGCTCAGAGCAATGTTGATGCCGCTGTAGGGCAAGCCGATGTTATCGAGCATGACGTCAATCTGATCGTTGCCCACGAGTTTGCGAATCTGCGCCTCCACTTCCGAGAAATACTGCTGGGTCTTCTCCAGTCGCGTGCCGGCCGGCGCGCGGACGTGCAGGCGCATCTGGCCGGCGTCCACCTGCGGGAAGAAGTCGCGTCCCAGAAACGGGAACAGCACGGCCGAGACGACGATCAGCCCGATGAACGCCATGACCGTGAGTCGGGCTTCAGATAACGCCCACGAAACTGTATCTCGATAGGCTTCCCGAAAACGTTCGAAGCTCCTCTCGAACCCGGCCTGGAGTCGTACCAACGCGTTCTTCGACGCGGCTTTCGCGGCGTCGGGACCGGCCGTGCCTTCCTCGGCGAAGTCGTGCACTGCGCCACGCATCAGGTAGTTGAACAGCACGGGTACCAGGGTGAAGGACAATGCAAGACTCGCGAGCAGTGCACCGATGACCGACAACGACAGCGGCGAGAACAGGTATTTGGCGGTGCCCTCGAGCAGAAACACCGGAACGAACACGATGCAGATGCACAACGTCGACAGGAACGTTGGAATCGCAACTTCATTCGCCCCCGTCACGATGGCCTGATGCAGGGGCTCGCGCATGCCGACGTGCCGTTCGATGTTTTCGATCACCACCGTACCGTTATCCACGAGAATACCTATCGCCAGGGCGAAGCCGCCCAACGTCATGGTGTTGAGCGTCTGGCCGGTGAGTTTGATGAAGAGCACCGCCGTGATGATGGAGAGCGGGATCGCTGCGAGAATGATCAACGACAACCGGACATTCCCGAGGAAGAGAATGATGACCATCGCGGTGAGTCCGGCGGCCATGGCCGCGCTCAGCAGCACACTGTGCAGCGCCGCCCTGACGAAGATCGACTGGTCGAAGAGAGCCTTGACGGAGACGTCGGCGGGCAGCACCTTCTTGATGTCAACGAGCGCCGCGCGGACTCCATCGATGACCGCCAAGGTCGACACCCCGCCGGTCTTGCGGATGCTCATCAAAGCACCCGCGGTGCCGTTCACCGACACCGAGTTGGTTTGCACCTGAAATCCATCGTGTACGTGGGCTACGTCCCGCATGAACACCGTGCGGCCGTCGATTTGCTTGATGGGGAACGCATTGATCGTCTCGATGACGTCCGGCGAATTGTTCATCGCCAACGTATAGTCTTTGTCGCCGATCTTGACATCGCCGGCCGGCAGAATGACATTTTGATGCTGTAGTGCAGCGCTCACATCCTGGGGAGACAATCCCCGGGCCTGCAGTGCCTGCATGTCGAGGTCCGCCATGATGACGCGAGGTTTACCGCCGTATGGGTAGGGCACCTCGGCGCCATGAACGACCGCCAACGCCGGACGAATGATGTTCTGACCCAGGTCGTTGAGCTTCGTATCGGGCAATGACTTGCTCGACAAACTCAGCTGAATGATGGGTACGTCGGTTGCCCCGTACCGAAGCACCAAGGGCGGGGTGATGTTCGGTGGCATGTATTTGAGGACGACCAAGGCGCTGCTCGCCAGCTGCGACACGGCCCGTGTCACATCCGCCCCTTCGTGCAGATAGATCTTCTCGACCCCCACGCCCTGATAGCTCACCGCTTCGATGCGCGAGATATCGTCCACGAGGGACGCGAGCTGGCGTTCATGCAGCGTCAAAATGCGGTTTTGAATATCGGTGGCACTCATGCCGTTGTAGGTCCACACGACCGCGACGACCGGAATGTCAATTTCGGGAAAGATGTCCACCGGCATCCGCAGCCCCGCACCGATTCCCATGAGGGTGATCAGAATCAGCACGGCAACGACCGTATAGGGTCGCTTCAGGGCGGTCTCGACAACGGACATGCAAAATCCTCGATTACGATCGAGGCAATGTAATTGAGGTAGGAAACGAAGTCAGGGGCCGAAAGTCACGAGTCGAAGTGACTTTCGTCACTTTCGGGGAGGTCCAAAGTCACTTATTTACGTGTGGCTACCGGCACGCCAGTGCGTTACCGGCATTGGTGGCCGGCATCACTCTGCTCGCGGCTGCCGCCTCGACATCATGGCCAATTCAGTTCTGGTGTTCGCGTGCAGTTTTTCCATGATGCGGCTGATGTAATTCTTGATCGTGCCCTCTGCCAGCGACATTGCCGTGGCAATCTGACGATTGGTCATCCCTTCGGCAATGTGCTCGAGCAGCCTCGCCTCCTTCTCACTGAGTGGCTCGGCATGCGGGTGAGCCAAAAGTGGCGGAGCCGAGTTGCCCGCACTCCCCGACGCGGGACAGTCGGTCGTCGCGATTGCAAGCTGCCGGAACTGGTCCATCACCTTGCGCGCGATTTGCGGAGTCAATCGCGACTCGCCCCGACGCAGCGCACGGATCGTCTCGAGCAACTCCTCCTCGCTGACGTCCTTCAGAAGATAGGCTTGGGCTCCCGCACGCACTGCCTGGAATACCGTCTCATCGTCATCCAATGTCGTCAGAACGAGGATCTGCGTGTTCGGATGGGCCTTGGTGATCTCGCGCGTTGCGGCAACACCGCCCTTCAAAGGCATGTGCAAGTCCATCAGGACGATGTCCGGGTTAAGGAGTTGTGCGAGCTCGACCGCCTCGACCCCATTTCGCGCCTGACCAACCACTTCCATGTCGGGTTCCATGGACAGCAGCATCATCGCGCCGCGTCGCACCGAGGCTTGATCCTCGGCAATCACGATGCGAATGACCGGACTATCCACGCGGCTGCCCGCGTTGATGGAAGGCGCTAGAATTGTGAATGCCCATCTCGCCACCTCCTTGCTGTCCTTTCAGGCTTCATCATGCGACTCTCGACCCGCTGTTTGGAAGTGACTTTCGTCACCACTTGATCTAAACCCATGTCGATTCTCGATCTTTCCGACAAGCTGCGTGCCACATTGGCCGGGGTGGACCCGCGGCGCAGTCTCGGTGCCGCCGCAATGTGGCTGATCGTGTTCCTCGCGGTGAGCTTTTCAATCGCGGCGACCGTCTGGGTGGGAGGCATCTCCCGCCGGAATGTATTGGAGCAACACGTCCGCCGCCTCTCGCTCGAAACCGACCAACTGAGCTCCGATCTGGGCCAGGCGCTGACGGTCCGGCTTGATGCGGTGCACGCCGCGGGCGCCATGGCGAAGGCGTCGGGGAAGCGCACGGACAGCCTGCGGACCGTCTTTGAAGAACTAACGGCCGCCTATCCGAACCTCGATTGGATTGCGGCGGCTGATGCGCAGGGAGTGATCGTGGCGTCGCACGAAGCGCAGACTGTCGGACTGCGGGTGACAGACTCTCCGTGGTTCTCTTCGGGCAGGCAAAGGCCCTGGCTGGGTGTGATCGATCCTGGCGGCGGCCCGCCCCTCACGCCGTCGGACGCCTTCGCCAATTTCGGCGACTTCGCGATACCGGTCGGCGATGATTCAACTCCCTACGCGGGTGTCATCCGCGCGCATGTCCGCTGGCCAAGGGCCGCGCATCATCCGGAACGTCTCACCGATGATCCCGATCCAAGGACAAGCACGGAAGTTTGTGTGTTGGATAAGGCGGGCATCGTCCTCGTGGGTCCGAAGCCGTGGTTGGGAAAGCCGTGGCGAGGGGTCACTCTCGCAAAAGATCCCCGCGCCGGTTTAACGCTTGACTTGCATGACGAGGAGGCACCACGGTTCGAACAACTGCCGGATGGGCGCCGCGCCCTCATTGCCCGCTCCGCCCTCGCCGCGTCCGATGAAATCACCTCCCTGGGATGGCGGCTGCAGCTCATCGAACCGACCGAACGTGTCTTTCAACGCGCGGATGCGTTGGCGCTGCAGATTCTCTGGGTATCCCTATGCCTCGGTGTCGTGACGGCGGTTCTTGGCATTCTCGGTGCAAAACAACTTACACGGCGGTTGCAGCGACTGGCAGTTTCAGTGACGCAAGTGGGCATGCACGGGACCTTGCGGATCGAGGTCCCCGAGGGCGCCGACGAAGTGGCGCGACTCGGACAGGCGTTTGCAAAACTGCTTGAAGAGCTGGCCTCGGAACGCAACGAGCTCGAGCGACGGGTGGCGGTTCGTACCCGGGAAGTGGAGCGACTCGCAGAAGAGTCCCGCTATGCCGCGATCGTACGCGAACGCTTGACGATCGCCCGCGACCTGCACGATACGCTCGCGCATTCCATGATGGCCATATTGAGCGAAATACGTTTTCTTCGAAAACTGCAGAATCGCGATCCGCATGCGTTGACCAAGGAACTCGCCCGCGCCGAGCGGATTGCACACGAGGGATTGCAGGAGGCACGCAGCGCAATCGCCCAAGTGCGAGCCACCGCGGTTCGCGAGACAGGCCTTGGACCTGCGCTGGAGGAGGTGTTCGAGCGTTTTTTGAACCTCACAGGCCTCACCGGCGATTTTCATTCGGACGTTGCCGCAGCCCCCTTTGGCGATGAACGCGCCGAAACTGTCCTACGCATGGCCCGCGAGGCACTGCGCAACGTCGAACGCCATGCCAAAGCCACCCATGTCACCATGCGGCTGCAGGCAATCGATGATTCAACGCTGGAGCTTCGGATCGAAGACAACGGGGTCGGCTTTGAGCCTCACGCGATACCTCCCGGTCACTACGGGCTCGTCGGCCTGCGCGAGCAGGCGGAAATCATCGATGCGCACTTGGATATTCAAAGTGTACGCGACAAGGGGACGACGTTGCGCTTGGTGCTGCGTCTAGCTCCGGTCATCTTCAAGCCCATGGGCGGCACGATGCAGGCATAGGTGTGCCGCTTCTCGGCGGGCGATCAACCGCGGCAATACAGGCGATCGATACCTGTCGGCGGCGAACTCGATAGTGCCCTGATCGTCGCCCTTGGGGTTGCGACTGGCCGGCGACCACCCGCCCGACGGCCAATCAGGGTTTCGAAACCGGTTACTCCTCGAGAGCAACCGCCGGTAGTTTGACGTTATTGTAATTGGCGGCGATCGCGGGATGACTTGCCCGGGCTTGCCTTCGCTATCATGCCGGCAGGAGGAAGTTCTATGGCCGCTCCCGTTGTTCGATTCAGGATCGATTTCGCGGAACATTCCAGCCTTGGGCCCGGAAAAATCCGTCTTCTCGAAGCCATTCGAGATTCCGGATCTCTCTCACAAGGGGCGCGCAACATGCGGATGAGTTACCGCCGCGCCTGGATTTTGGTGGAGAGCCTGAAACAATCTTTTCGGCAGCCGGTGACAGTGGCAAATACGGGGGGTAAGGACGGCGGCGGTATGCGGGTCACCGAATTTGGCGACGCCTTGATTGAAAACTATCGCCAATTAGAACGAGATTTTGCGGCGTTGGCAGCTCGACGTCTCCGCGCCATCATCCCGACGCTAAGCCGGCATTCCAAGTCCGACGCCAGGACTTCGGTGCGCGCGAAGCATTAGAGAGCGCCGAGATGATCGATCTGCCGCATCCTTGAGCTGGTACTCATCAGGCCGCCGCAGCGGTCCGGAAGCCCGGTGACTTCGGCCTGAAGGCCTGCGGGCTGCTCGCCGATATATCGATATAACTTCCGTATATTTCCCAACGCAAGGCTGGCGTGACATCCTCAAGCGCGTTGCAACAAAGCGTTAACCAATTCCAATACGGAACGCTCACGGAGTTTCAAATTGAGTCGCCACGAGAATATCTGCACGGGGCCTGCAGCGGGACAGGGCGCGAGCGGCAAAATCAGGCGTCTCGAGGCGGGATTGCTGGTGGCCTTGAGCGCCGCGGGTCTCGCCCATGCGCAATCTGCCCATGCGCAATCTGCCGCTGTGCCGCCGCCCGACGACAGCCTCACCTGGCACGGTATCACGCTGTACGGAACCGTCGATATCGGCTTCCAACACGAAACGCACGGCGCGCCGTTCAGCGATTTCTATACTCCCGGCAGCACGAACATCGTTCAGAAGGACAGCCGAGAGTCGGTGAGTGGTGCGACCAGCAGCAACTTGGGTCAGTCGAAGATCGGCCTCAAGGGGGTCGAGCCGATCGCCGCGGATTGGTCCGGCGTGTTTGCCCTTGAGACATATTACAACCCCCAATCCGGCGATCTCAGCGACTCGTTGAAATCGCTGGTCCTCGACAACGGCCTCGCCCCGGGCAAACAAACCACCAACAATGACGGCTCGAGCGCCGGGCAGGCGTTTCAGGTCGCCTTTGTCGGCTTCACTTCGCAGACCTTCGGCACCGTGACATTCGGCCGTCAGGTGACGCTCGTGGCGGACGGCATCAATACCTACGATCCGAACCTCGCCGCCCCGGCATTTGGCTTGCTGGGTGCCTCCGGCACTTACTCAGGCGCCGGATCCACCGAGGACAAGCGATTGGACTCGACCCTCAAGTACGTCGTCCACGCCGATGCCTTTCATTTTGGAGCTTTGTATAAATTCAATAACTCCTATGCTTCTGCCGGCGGCACGGCGTACCAGGCGGACATCGGCGGTCATTATGCCGGGCTGTCGGTTGATGCCTATTATTCCAAGATCAACGATGCGGTGTCGTTGTCCGCGCTCACCGCGGCGCAGGTTGGCGATTTGGCGAAGCTCGGCTTCTCGCCGGGCAATTCGCTCTCAGCGACCATTTCCGACAATACGACGGCCTCGCTCATGGCCTCCTATCAGTTCGACCCGATCCCGATAAAACTCTATGCTGGCTACGAGCATATCCAATTCGCCAATCCGACCCGGGATGTGGCGGTGGGCACCGCGGGCCTTGGCGGCTATATTTTTGCCTTCGTCAACAACGACGCCTATCCCGATGACAAGAAGCTCAGCGTCTACTGGGCCGGCGTGCGGTACACCGTCATTCCGGGCCTCGACGTCGTGGGCGCCTACTACGGTTATCGTCAGAATGCGTATGGCACCGGCAGCCAGGCGGGCTGCTCCACGGTTGCACACGCGACTTGCAGCGGCACCTTCGAGGCGTTTTCGCTGGATGCCGATTATCGATTCACGAAGCGCTTCGACGGCTACTTGGGCGTCATGTACAGCGGGGTGTCGGACGGCCTCGCCAACGGATACTTGTACCAGACGACGAACCTCAATCCGACGATCGGCGTGCGCTACAGCTTTTAGCGAGGGCGCGGGTGCCGGCCGGACGCGCCGACGCATCCGCATCACGGCGCCAGCAAGATCTCCAGTGTTCGACGGTAGACATCGTGCAACCGGTCGATGTCGGCCACCCGAACGCATTCGTTGACCTTGTGGATGGTCTGATTGACCACGCCGAGTTCGATCACCTGCGCACCCATCGGCGCAATGAATCGGCCGTCCGACGTTCCGCCGCCGGTCGAGAGTTTGGGCGTGCGGTGCAACTGCTCGTGCACGGCGCGGGATACGGCCTCCGACAACTGTCCGGGAGCCGTCAGAAACGGGTAGCCGGAAATGAACCATTCCAACGAATGCTTGACCTTGTGCTTTTTCAGGATGCCCTCGACGGTCGCCTTCAGGGAGTCCACGGTCTGCACGGTGGAGAACCGCAGATTGAAGCGCGCTTTGAGCTCTCCCGGGATGACGTTCGGCGCGCCGGTGCCTGCCGAGATATTACTCACTTGAAACGTGGTCGGCTGGAAGTGCTCGTTGCCCTGATCCCAGATGCGGGACGCGAGCTCCGCCAGCGCCGGCGCCACGGCGTGGACCGGATTGTCCGCGAACTGCGGGTACGCGATGTGCCCCTGTACGCCGTGCACGGTGAGGCGCCCGCTCAAGCTGCCGCGGCGGCCGATTTTGACGGTATCGCCGAGTTCGATCTCGCTCGACGGCTCGCCCACCAGGCACCAGTCGATGGCCTCGCCGCGCTCGCGCAGCACCTCGACCACGCGGCGGGTGCCCTCGACGGACGGCCCCTCCTCGTCGCTGGTGATCAGAAACGCGATGCTTCCGCGATGCGAGGGATGGTGTCCTACGAACTCCTCGCAGGCGGTCAGCATGGCGGCCAGCCCGCTCTTCATGTCGGCGGCGCCGCGGCCGTACAGGACGCCGTCCCGGATGACGGGGACGAAGGGGTCGGTGTGCCATTCCTCGACCGGCCCCGACGGTACGACATCGGTATGCCCGGCGAAGCAAAACACCGGACCCACGCTGCCGCGCTTGGCCCAGAAATTGTCCACCGGTCCGAAGCGGAAGCTCTCGACCGTGAACCCGATCGCGCGCAACCGCTCGATCATCACGGCCTGGCAACCGCCATCGGTGGGGCTCACCGAGGCGCGCCCGACCAGCTCCTCCGTCAGTTGCACGGTGCGGGACAAGGGTGGACTCGGCGACGGGGACGCGCTCGTCTTGGCGGGCGGACTCGACGACGGGGGCAGGCTCGTCTTGGCGGGCGGGCTCGCCATCAGAAGCGCAGCACCGGCGGCTGACGCCGCAAGTTGTTCCAGAGGCCATATGCGCCGAGCGCCAGCGCCGCAATCAGCACCCAGCCCGGCATCGCGATGCCGAGAAACACCCAGGTCACCCGGGCGCATTCACCGGAACCGGTGAGGACTTTGACCAGCACCTGGCTCAACGAGAATATCTTCAGCATGAAGTCCAGCGATGCCCCGCAGGACGGGATGCTTCCCTCGGGCAGGCTTTGAATATAGAGATGACGGCCGGCAACCCCGGCGGTCGCGAGCGCGGCCAGCAGGATCAGCGAGGCATAGACCCGCCTCGTCCAGCCGACCGGGTCGTGCGTGGCGGCGATCAAGAACATCACCCCGATCGCAAACACGCCGACACGCTGGAAAATGCACAGCGGACAGGGTTCCAAATGCAGAACGAATTGGGCGAAGTAGGCGTAACCCAACAAGCCTGCGCAGGCTGCGAACCCCAGCAGGTTCCCCTGGCGTGCACTCATCAGCCGCGCGGGGAGGCGTGCGCGGCGCTGATTTGCTTGGCTACGTCCTCGAGCGAGGTGTGGCGGATGTCCTTGCCATGAACCATGTAGATCACGTACTCGCAGATGTTCTTGGCGTGGTCGCCGATCCGCTCCAGGGCGCGCACGATCCACATGATTTCGAGGGCGCGGCTGATGGTGCGCGGATCCTCCATCATGAAGGTGATGCACTGCCGGTGGATGGATTCGTACTCCTCGTCGACCATCTTGTCTTCGCGCGCGGTCTTGAGCGCCGCCTGCGAGTCCATGCGCGCGAACGCGTCGAGCGCGTCATGCACCATCTGCGCCACCTGTCTTCCCAGGTGCTTGACTTCGCGGTACTTGTCCGCGGGGCGCTCCATGGTGGCGAGACGCGAGGCGATATAGCCGATCTTCTCGCCCTCGTCGCCGATGCGCTCCAGGTCGGTGATGGTCTTGATGATGGCGACGATGACCCGCAAATCGCCGGCGGCCGGCGCCCGGATCGCCAGAATGCGGCTGCATTCCTCGTCGATCGACACCTCCATGCCGTTGACCTTGTAATCTTCGGTCGCCACCGACTCGCCGAGGCGGCTATCGCCCTCGACCAAGGCGGTGATCGCCTTGTGCAGCTGCTGTTCGACGAAACCGCCCATCTGCAACACCTGGTTGCGAACCTTCTCCAGGTCCTCATTGAAGCGACGGGAGATGTGGTGGGTGAGGTCGGCAGTTTCCATAAAATTTTACCTTACGCTCAAACGCGGGGAACCAACAATACTCGAAGCATGCGCGCATTCGTTTACATCCGATTGCGGCACACGTCAATAACAAGGTCGACATTTCCCGACGTCGAACGTTCAACGCCGCGCAGGCCATGAGTGCATTGCCGCGCAGATCACGGGTCAGGGCCGCGCATATCATGAGTCCATTGCCGCGCAGATCACGGGTTCGGGGCCGCGCATATCATGAGTCCATTGCCGCGCAGGCCGCGGGTTCAGGGCCGCGCAGGTCAAGGGTTCAGAGCCGCGCAGGTCAAGGGTTCAGAGCCGCGTATCCTTTGGCCGGTGCGGCGGCGGTCATGCGCGGAGCGCCGCTTGCGCGGCCTGCCGGCAAATCCTCTCGATCGGAAAATGACAGGTAAATGTGCTGCCCTTGCCTTCCGTGCTCTGCACGTCGAGCCAGCCGCCGTGCCGCTGCAGCGCGTGCTTGACGATGGCCAAACCTAAGCCGGAGCCGCCTTGTCCGCGGGAGCGGCCGGCGTCCACGCGGTAGAAGCGCTCGGTCAGCCGCGGGATGTGCTCCGCCGGAATGCCGATACCGCTGTCGATCACGGCAAGGTACGCTCCTTCTTCATCGGCCCACCAGCGCATCCGCACCGTCCCCTCGCCGGGCGTGTACTTCATCCCGTTCACCAGCAGGTTGGTGAACGCCGATTCGATCTCGTGCGCGGAACCGAACAGCCCGTCGCTCGAATCCACTTGCAGCACGACATGCCGCGGCCGGTCGGCGCTCGCGAGGGCATCGCGCTGCAATCGCTCGAGCATGCCCGGCACGTCGATCACGTCGCGGGCCGCTTCGCCGTCGGTTGACTCCAGGCGCGACAGCACCAACAGGTCGGCAATGATGGCATTCATGCGCTGGGCCTGCGCCCGCATGTCGCGTATGGGTCCCGACCACGAGGCATCGATGGTCGGGTCGTCCGCCATCGTGTCCAGATAGCCTGATATCACCGTCAGGGGCGTACGCAGCTCGTGCGACGCATTGGCGACAAAGTCCTTGCGCATGGCCTCCAGCCGCATCTGCCGCGTGACGTCGCGCACCAACAGCAGCGACTGGCCGCCGCCATAGGGCACCAGCTGCAGGGCCAGGTACAGATCCACCTGCATGGGCGGACGGATCACCAACGGCATGGCGTAATCATCGCCATGCAGGTAGAGCACGAATTCCGGGGAGCGAATCAAGTTGTCGATCCGCAAGCCGAGATCCACCGGCCGTTTCAGGCCGAGCAGGCGCGCCGCCTGCCGGTTGAACCAGACGATCTCGTGCTGGCCGCTCAGGATGATGACCCCGTCGGGCAGAGCCGCCGTCGAACGGCGCAACTCGCGAAACAGCTGTACCAGGCGCTGCTTGTGGAACTGTTTGCGCCGGTGCAGGCGCACCACCTGGGCGACGATATCCCCCCAAATGCCGCCGAGCACCGGTGGATCGATTTGCGATCGCAGGCGCAGCCAGCGGTCGAGGCGGTACAGCGTGAGTAGTTGCCAGCCCAGATAGGCGCAGGAGGCGGCCAGAATCCACAGCCATATGGGTCCTACGAGCAGGCCCAGGCACAGACCCAGCAGCAGGATGCCCGCGAGCCGCGCGAGCGCGAAAATCCACATGGCTGCCATTGATTAGTGAGTCGCCCGCCTCACGCCTCTCGTGTGGAGAACCGATAGCCCGCGCCGCGCACGGTCTGCACCAAACGCTCCAGCAAGAAGGGTTCGAGCGCCTTGCGCAGGCGGCGGATGTGCACATCCACTGTACGCTCTTCGACGTAAGTATTACCGCCCCACACACGATCCAGCAACTGGCCGCGCGAGAACACGCGTTCCGGGTGGGTCATGAAAAAATGCAGCAGGCGGTATTCGGTCGGGCCCAGCGCGATTTCACGTTCGCCCGCGCTGACCCGATGGCTCGAGTCGTCGAGCTTCAATCCGTCGGCTTCCACGATATCGGCCGCGCCGGCCGGTGCCGCACGCCGCAGCACGGCCTGGATGCGCGCCAGCAACTCCCGCGGGGAGAAAGGCTTGGTGATGTAGTCGTCGGCGCCACCTTCCAGGCCGCCCACCTTGTCCTGCTCCTCGGCACGTGCCGTGAGCATGATGACCGGGATCTCTTCGGTGTCCTTGGCGCGCTTCAGCGAGCGGGTGAGCTCCAGTCCGCTCATGTCCGGCAACATCCAATCGATCAGCATCAGATCCGGCCGCAGGTCGACGATGCGCGCCCGCGCCTCCCGGCAGTCCTCCGCTTCCCGCACTTCGTACCCGGCGCGGCGCAAGCCGAATGCGACCATGTCGCGAATCGACTTTTCGTCTTCGACTATGAGGATGCGTTTGGCGGTCATGTCTATCCTAGCCCGTTGATTCCTTTGGTCAACATTACATCGAGGGTTTGTGACGGTTGGATGACAAGAGCTTCTGGGCGGCGCGTTCTGACTCGGTCATGGCGACTTTTTCGCGAATATACAGCGGACTCAAGGCCGCGGGGTCGATACCCTCGCCGCGCGCCAGGCACAGTGCGCCGAGCCGCGCGAACTCGCGCGCGTGGGGCAGCGCTTGGGCCTCCTCCGGATTGAGCAGCAGCCCCGGCTGCGCGGCGAGGGTCGGGTAGGCGGCAAACCCGCGGCCGATTCCCTGGTAGAGCGCACCAGGGGGCGGCTGCACGGCGGACGGGGGTCCCACCTGCAGGAGACCTTGCGCGACGACGCCGCGCGCCGCATCGGCCGCGAAGCATCCCCAGTAGACCTCGCCCATGCGTGCATCGAGACAGGCCAGCGCGCGCTCCGCGCCGCTCGCGATGAGCTGGAATGCCAGGGCTTCCAACGTGCCTACCGGCGCCACCGGAAGCCCCGCCCCGAAGGCCAGACCCTGGGCCACGGCCACGCCGATCCGCACCCCGGTAAACGCGCCCGGCCCGATGCTCGCCGCCAGGCCGTCGAGTCCGGAGAGCGACACGCGGCCTTCCGTCAACACCGCGTCGACCATGCCGAGGATTTGCTGGGCGTGCGGCCGGCCCGGTTCCGCGCACCGGGTGACGAGCCGCTCCCCATCGAGCAGCGCCACGGAACACACCTCGGTCGCTGCATCGAGCGCCAACACGCGCATGCCTCAAGGTGCCTGGGCGCGGGGCATCAGCGGACGCAGCCTCGCCAACCGTTCGCTGAGAAAATGCGCGGCCGCGGCGCCATCGGTCAGCACCGGGCTCGGCGGCAGGGCCTCGAGGAACGTGCGGCCGTAGGCCTTGGATTTGATCCGTGGGTCGCCGAGCACGATCACGCCAAAGTCATCGAAATCCCGGATCAGGCGCCCGACTCCCTGCTTCAATGCCAGCACCGCCTGCGGCAATTGATACTCGACGAACGGGTTGCCGCCGCGGCGGCGAATGCCTTCCAGCCGCGCTTTGAGCAGCGGGTCATCCGGCGAAGCGAACGGCAGCTTGTCGATCGCGACGATGGCGAGTGCCTCGCCCTTGACGTCCACGCCCTCCCAGAAACTACCCGTGGCCAGCAGCACGGCATTGCCGAGCTCGCGGAATCGTTTCAACAACGCCGCGCGCGGCGCCTCGCCCTGCACCAGCACCGGAAATGGCGGGTCGGAGAAGCGCGCGTGCAGTGCCCGCACTCCCTCGGCCAAGCCGCGATAGCTGGTGTACAGCAGGAACGCTCGGCCGCCGCTCGCCTCGAGCAGCGGTGCGCAGGCCTCGATGAAGCTCGCGGCGAATGCCGGATCCTGCGGCTGGGGCATGCGCGGCGGCAGGAAGATCCGCGCCTGATCGCGATAGTCGAACGGACTGTCGATTCGCAGCGTGCGCGCCTCGGGCAGACCGATTCTCGCGGCAAAATGCGAGAAATCCTCGCCGATCGCCAAGGTGGCGGAGGTGAACACCCACGCGCACGGCCGCGACTCGACGTACTCGCGCAGGCGCTCCGCAATCTCGAACGGAGTGTATTGCAACAGCAACCCGTGGGCATTGGCATCGACCCAGCGCACGCCCGCCTCGTCCGGCAACTCGCGCAACGCCGCCAGCGAGTTGGCGAGCCCCGCGGCGCGGCGCCCGCAGTTGGAAAGACCGGCGCCGCCCCCGAGGCCCTCGAGCTGCGAGGCGATATCGCCGAGCGCGGTCTCCAGCTCCGGCAACACCTCCAGGAACGAATCCGGCAAGCTGCTCCACTCGTAGCGGCCGTTGCCCGCGTGCAAGGCGCCGCGCAGCGCCAGGGTCCAGGCGTCGACGCTGGCGACGGCTGCCGTGAGCGCCGGAGCGCGCACCACCGCGGACGTCATCTCGGCCGCGATGTCGCGCATCAGCAGCTGTACCTGGCGCACCGACCAGAGCTGCCCGAAGAATTGCGCGGCGATATCGGGAACCTGGTGTGCCTCGTCCAGAATGACGGCCTCGGCACCCGGCAGCAGATCGCCGAAGCCCTCCTCTTTGAGCGCGAGATCCGCCAGCAACAAATGGTGATTCACCACCACGATGTCGGCCGCTTGGGCGTTGCGCCGCGCCTCGATCACGTGGCAGCGCGAGAACTGCGGACATTCCTGGCCAAGGCAATTCTCGCGCGTCGAGGTGATCTGCGGCCACACCGAGGACTGTTCGGGCAGATCGGTGAGTTCCGACAGGTCCCCGGCTTTGGTGATTGCCGCCCATCGGCTGACGCGGGCCAGGATGCGTGCCGCGCCGCGCTCCTCGAGCGGCAGCGAGCCTTGCGCGGTGGCGAGGTCCAATCGATGGCGGCACAGATAGTTGGCCCGCCCTTTGAGCAAGGCGATTTTCACCGGCAACCCCAGCGCCTTCGCCAGCAGGGGGACGTCGCGGCCGAACAGCTGATCCTGCAAGGTGCGCGTGCCGGTCGATATGACAACGCTGCGCCCCGACAACAACGCGGGCACGAGGTACGCAAAGGTCTTGCCGGTGCCCGTGCCTGCTTCGACGATCAACGACGTGAGGCCCGCCAGCGCCAACCCAACGGCCTTCGCCATGGCCGCCTGCTCGGGGCGGTAGGCGTACCCCGGCAGCGCACGCGCCAGCGGTCCGTCGGCGCCGAAGACGTCATGGTAGTCGCTGTTCATGGATGCAGACTACGGGTTTTCACGCCGATTATTCGACTTGCGCGCGAAATCGTACAAACGCGACTGAATTGGCTTGCAGGCTGTTTTTGAGCTGCCAGCGGATGTGAGTGTAGTCCGCCGCAACCGCGCGCCGGGGCTTTCCATCCGGTCCGGACACGGTGAGGTTCTCGGCGCGATCGAAGCTCAAGCCCCCGTCCACCGAATACCGGACCTCGGCCCCAGGACCCACTGCCGAATCACCCAGGTAGCGCATGTGCTCGGGCACGGCATGGGAGACGACGGGCGCCTCCACCGCAGTGGCGCTGATGTTGGTTACCTCGAGCGTGTAGATCACCCGATCTCCCGGCACCACGCGGTCCGCGGGGATCAATTTCACCACCGCGCGCCCGCCCTGATTGACGCGCGCTTCGACCTCGGCGATGGCCCTGACGCGCAGCGCCGGATCGGGGGCCGTCGGGGCGCTCGGAGCAGAAGTCTCCGCGGCGCTCGCAGGGGCCGGCTGGACGGCGCTCGGGGCGCGTTTCTCTGTGGCGCTTGCCGGTGCCGCTTGGACGGCGCTCGGGGCGCGCGCGTCTGCGGCGCTCGCCGCAGCCGTCTGGACGGGGCTAGAGTTGGCCGACTGATCGGCGGCAAGGCCGGCAGAAGCGCTCATCGCAGCACCTAGCCCCAGCGCGCAGCCCAGCACGATGCCGCGGAAATCATGGTTCATGGGGACATTATAAAGTAACGGATTCAGTTACTTGCATTATGTTGTATCACGCCGCGCCCGCAAGGTTTGGGCGCCGGTGCGCCAGCGCCCAGCCACCCTTAAAGCTGCGCCAATCCGCAGTTGGCTACGCGGTGGAGCATCTGTCATTCTTCGCCCTGATCAGACGCTATTGAAGGATCCGCGATGGCCACTGCGCTCGAGCTCATCTCGCTCGCGTCCCTGAATCACGAGGTGACGGCGTGGGTCGAGGAGGTCGCGAAGCTCACGCAGCCGGACCGCATTCATTGGTGCGAGGGAAGCCAGGCGGAATACCAGCTGCTGCAACAGCGGCTGCTGGCCTCGCGGGAGTTGCTGCCGCTCAACGCCCAGAGTTTTCCCGGATGCGTCCTGGCCCGCTCGGATCCCTCGGACGTGGCGCGTGTCGAACATCTGACGTACGTCTGTACCCGGAACCCCGCAGATGCCGGCCCCAACAATCATTGGATCGATCCCAAAGAGGCGCATGCGCGAATGGATGCGCTGTTCAGCGGCTGCATGCGCGGCCGCACGTTGTATGTCGTCCCCTACTGCATGGGGCCGATCGACTCGCCATTCTCCCGATGCGGCGTCGAGATCACGGACAGCGCGTACGTGGTACTCAACATGCGCTTGATGACGCGCATGGGGCGCGCTCCGCTGGAGCGGATCGGTCGCGACGGCAAGTTCGTGAGAGGGGTGCACTCCACCGGGGAACTCGACCCCGCGCGCCGCTTCATCATGCACTTTCCCGAAGAGCTCTCGATCAAGAGCTTCGGCTCGGGTTACGGCGGCAACGCCCTGTTGGGCAAGAAGTGCCATGCGCTGCGAATCGCGAGCTGGCAGGCGCGCACCGAAGGCTGGCTGGCGGAGCATATGCTCATCGTCGGTATCGAGAATCCACAGGGCGAGACGCATTACCTGGCCTGCGCGTTCCCCTCGGCCTGCGGCAAGACGAATCTGGCCATGTTGATACCGCCGGCCGCGTACGCGGGCTGGAAGGTTTGGACGGTGGGCGACGACATTGCGTGGCTGCACCCCGGCCCGGATGGCCGCCTCTACGCGATCAATCCAGAATCGGGCTACTTTGGCGTCGCTCCAGGCACGAATGCCAAGACCAATCGCAACGCCTACGAGATGATTCGTCACGACACCATCTTCACGAATGTCGCGCTCACGGCGGATCACCAACCCTGGTGGGAGGGTATGACCGAAGGCACGCCGGTCACCGATTGGCAGGGACGGCCGTACGACGCGGCAAACGGGCCCGCCGCGCACCCGAATTCCCGCTTCACCGTGGCCGCCAAACAGAATCCCAGCTATTCGAAGTGGGCCGATGCGCCGTCCGGTGTGCCGATTTCAGCCATCGTGTTCGGCGGGCGCCGGCGGGCGCTGGCGCCGCTGGTGTATCAAGCGCGCGATTGGCTGCATGGCGTGCTGGTGGGCGCAGGGGTCGCCTCGGAAACGACCGCCGCCGCCACCGATGCGGTCGGCGTGGTACGCCGCGACCCGATGGCCATGAAACCGTTTGCCGGATACAACTTCGGCGACTACTGGTCGCATTGGATCAATGTCGGGGCCAGGCTAAAGTCGCCGCCGCATATATTTCACGTCAATTGGTTCCGTCAGGACGACGCCGGCAAGTATCTGTGGCCGGGCTATGGCGAGAACTTGCGCGTCCTGCGCTGGATCATCGATCGCTGCAAGGGTACCGCTCGCGCGCGCGACACGCCGATCGGCCACCTGCCCAATCCCGCCGATTTGGATCTGCAAGGCCTCGACATCGCGCCCCGCGCCTTGGATGAATTGTTGAACGTGAATCCGGAGTTGTGGCGCCAGGAATTCTCCGCCATCGAGCGCTATCTGGGCGAGTTCGGCGAGCGCGTGCCGGCGGCGCTCAAGGGCGAACTCGAGCGCACCCTCGAACGAGTTCAGTCCTCGCAGTTGTAGCGGATCACCTGCGATGAATTGCTGTCCGGCGCCTTGCCGAGACCGATCAGCCCCTCGCCGCGCAGCTGCATCGAATCGCGGCGCACGAACGCGTCTTCGCCGTCCTTGCCCAGCACGAAGGTGCCGTTCGTGCTCTGATCGATCAGCATGAATTTGGTGCGGTTCATCTCCACGCGGGCGTGCAGCCGCGAAATCAGATTCCCCTTCACCACCAGGTCATTCTCTTCGGCGCGGCCGATCGTGATGTTGGCCCGGCCGTCGTCGACCAGCACTTCCTGTCCTTGATAACGCAGGCGCAACCGCTGGCTCTTGTTCGCGCGTTCACGCTCGCGCGTGGCGATCGCGATGGCGGGCACCATGCTGGTGACGTCCTCGGTCTGCCACAACACCTCGAACAGCGCGACCTCGCTGCTGCGGCCCTTGAGCGTCGCGACGTCGATTTGCCGCACCGACGCGCGCCATTCGCTCGACAGGTGCTCGACCATGGTTGCCGTCGTGATGATCTGGCCGGCCTTGGCCTGGCTCGTCATCCGGTTGGCGGTGTGCACGGCGGAGCCGAAGACATCGCGGTTCTCGAGCACCACGGGACCGAAATTGCAGCCGATCCGGATGGCGACCGTTTGATCGTCCACTTCGAGCTGCGGGTGCAGAACGATCTGCTTTTGCATCTGCGCGGCGGCATTCAGCGCGTCGTCGGCGGTCGGGAAGGTGGCCATCACCTCGTCGCCCATCGTCTTGATCACCGTACCGTGATTCTGATCGGTCGCCGCACGCATCACATCGATGCAAATTCCGACCATGTCGCGCGCGCGCAAATCGCCCAGCAGTTCATACAACTTGGTACTGCCGACCACGTCGGCGAAGACGATGGCGAGTTCGATCTCTTTGCCCATTAGTCATCATTATACTTAATGTCGGGCGGGTCGCCCGTTTGGTCGATGCTCGCCGTTCAGGCGGGGACTACCGATCTAGCGCGGCGATGCCCGGGGTTTGGGCAGAGGCGCTTAGGCGGCGACTCCCGATCTAGCGCGGCGATGCCCGGGGTTTGGGCAGAGGCGATTAGGCGGCGACTACCGATCTTGCCGCGGCGATGCCCGGGGTTTGGGCGGTGCGCCCCCCGGTGAGTATCGGAAGCGCCGAATACAGCGTTTCCGGGACCGCCTCCGGGCGAGCGGCGACTTCGGAGAGGAACCGGCGCCACGCGCGTGCGCCCTCCCGACCGGCCATCAATCCATGCATGTGCCGGGTGATCGAGTGCAGGCGGATGCCCCGCCGCGCGCACGCCTTGGCATAAGAGACCACGCGCTCGATGATCTGCTGCGGTTCTGGAACCTGCCAGCCCGGATCAATCAGTGCCTGCTCCAACTCAGCGAGTACCGCCGGCCGATGGTAGGCCGCACGCCCGAGCATGATCCCGTCGAGACCCGCGGCGACGTGGTCGCGGGCCGCGACGTCACAGAGGCCGCCGTTCAGTATTACCGCGAGTTCCGGTCGCTCCTGTTTGAGCCGGTGCACGTACGGGTACTTGAGCGGCGGGATCTCGCGATTTTCCTTGGGCGACAACCCGCCCAGGATGGCGGCGCGGGCATGCACGATCAAGGCGTCGATTCCCGCGGCGGCGACCGCATCGACGAACGCGGCGAAGAACCCGTAATCGTCGTGCTCATCGACTCCGATCCGGCACTTGACCGTGACCGGCAAGGATGTCGCGCTTCGCAACGCCCGAACGCAATCGGCCACCAGCTTTGGCTTCAGCATGAGACAGGCGCCGAACGAACCGTTTCTGACCCGGTCGCTCGGACACCCCACGTTCAGGTTGATCTCCGAGAAGCCGGCGGCCGCCCCGATCCGAGCCGCGGCCGCGAGTTCCTTCGGATCGCAGCCGCCCAATTGCAGCGCGAGCGGATACTCCGCGGGGCTGTGTTCCAGGAGGCGGCGCGCATCGCCGCGCAGCAGCGCCGTCGACACGATCATCTCCGTGTACAGGATGGCGTGCGGCGCGAACAGACGGTGCACGTACCGGCAGTGGCAATCGGTCCAGTCCATCATAGGTGCAACCGATAGTTTTCGCGAGATTGATTTATTCTGTTTATCGGTCATCTTTCTAACGATCGCTCTCGATGAAACGGGTACGGGCCAATTCGCGTGGCTTCAGTAATCGTAACATCCTTACATCGTCTTCGGAAAAACCGTGTCAGGGGACCTTCGCCGGTGATTTGTTAGTTCTTTTCGGGCCCGTGCTGCGCGAGCCAGTCCTCGCGCGCGCGCCTTCTGATCTCCTCGAGGGTCTCTTCAGGATGCAGCTGTCGCATTTTGAGCCATGCTTCGCGGCCTGCGCGCCGTGTCTCCTCGAGATCATTGCGAAATGATGGTGGATTAGAGTTCCGGCCGCAGCCCCCTGTCAATGTCGCCGGCCCCTTGTCATCTCCAAAATGCCGCATTGGCAACGGTGGAGGCGGATAACGGCCCATCTTGGAATTCCAGTAAGCCCACGATCGCGGATCGATGATGCCTGGCGGTGCCCGGTCCAACGCCTCGCGGAAATCATCATCCGAAACATACTCGCGAATCAGTTTCATATCCTCGTGTCGCGCGTATGTCATGGCGTATGCCATGAATCGGACTGGGTCCGCAAGCGCCCGCTCTGGAGGCTCGAACCAAATGATTCTCGGCACAA
>Ga0116229_10002481_pt1 | contig 29860 bp, 24 predicted proteins | sample S1TSphgellanicum_3_FD_87313 | JGI IMG/M metagenome (GOLD analysis project Ga0116229, IMG submission 87313) | Host-associated microbial communities from peat moss isolated from Minnesota, USA - S1T2_Fc - Sphagnum magellanicum MG | ecosystem: Host-associated > Plants > Peat moss > Unclassified...
CATGCCAGATTTTGCTGGACTCCACAGAGGGGTCTAACCCCAAGGTAAGTGGGTAACTGAAGCACCTAGGTGGCATCCTAGGTGGCACACACCTGTGCATTAGGCACAGGGTTCACACTCGTATAATTGAAAAGGGGAAAAATACAACATGGACACACACACACACACACACACAATATAAGAAGTAATACTATCAACTAGTGCATTTTCTAATGAAAAAATAAAACCTTTTTGCATGTTTTGTAGAGACTTGAGAGACATGTGGCATGACATAGAAAATAGGGTTAGCATTTCATACTAGGTTAGCTCTTTCTTTTGTTTACCATGGCAGTCCTCACTGCTCCGGGGTTGCAATGATAACAATCCAATGCATTTTACGCACATGGGCATAGAACTAGGACTGTCAGATCTGATGAAACCATACTACAAAACACTGAATTATTGTTGTTGTGGTGGACCGTGCACTAGAGCAAAGCCTTACAATTACAACCCCACTCATGTTAGACATGCACCACAATTTACTTCACCACTTTGTAATTGTGTTGAACCTTTATTCAACATAGCTTTAACCACACATTATTTCTTTTACACACATTTCCAACCCAGTGGTTTGAGTAGGCATTGTTGAGCGTCCCACCCTCCATTGCCCCCCACCCACTAGTATGGTTTTTGGGCTTCTTGCAACAAATGGGTTAGTTTTAAGTGGTCAATTTGAAGTACACTCATAATTTGGCCTACTAGTAATAGAAATTTTACACTTCTTAAATTGTTCTTCTTTTTGTTTTTTGAACCTAATACCAACATCAATAGCAAAAGCAAAATGCAGGGGCCCCCTGGAAGATACTAAGCATACCTTCAAGGTAGAAGCCATCATCTTGTGTACGAAATATGTGTTGCTATTTCAACATGAGGTAGTCACTGAATGACATTAGAGGTATCTGCAAATTCACCCTGTCTTTGGGCCTCCTTTCACTCCCTAACCTCTCTTTTAGTGGGATTCATAAAGTAAGGAAATTTTATTAAATCTCAGTATGAAATGCTAATCTCGGCATTTAATGCACAAGGGTCGAGAGGAATTATAGTACCTGTAAAGGTAGGAGCAGCGAACATCCACGTAGTAGCAGTGGAGCCGCTCAGGAAAAAAGAAAGACAGGGTGAAACTCAGGAACCATCGAAATTGTTGGTTTTCTGAGTTTCACGCCCCGTTGGATGCTAATGTACTTTTTGGCAGGTGTTTTTTTTGAATCTCACCCTGTGTATGACCAAACTCAGGGTACTGGTGCTGTCTTTTCCTGACTTTACGGATGTCTCTATTATGTAGACAAAATGTTTGATCACTGGGTTGATCATTGATGTGTGTCTATTATCTTTACCATTTTTTGATAACTTCCTATTTGGGTTTCAGGAAGCTTACTTTGTGAGAGTCCTTTGTTGATTACAGAATTACAAATAGGGTTTCCTTTATTGATGAGAGTACTTGGGTGAAAATTCAGAAATGGATTATGCTGTAAGTGGTGAAATATATTACGGCAAGTGTTCCAAAGTCATTGACACTAGATTAAGTTAATCTAGACACCATTGCATGTGCGTTCATATTTTCAAACATTACACCGCACCTTTTTACAAAGGTCAAGGGTAATGATTTTCAAATTTGTACAACACAGGCTCGAGCTTGGGAACATTTATTGATACCGGTTATTACTTAGTACTAGTGCTGGGACTGGGGAGGTTCTCTCTTTTTGGAATGAATCTGAAACCAGTGAGTAAGGGTAGAGTATATAGATACCCTTGATCAGCATTTCTCAAACATCCAAGAGCAGCTGGGTCTCACTCTTGACCACCGGTTCTCACAAAGCATAGCATCAGTTTCGAGTCTTAATAACCGGGCTTCCCAAAAATCAGAGAACCAGTTCAAAGAACCTACCTTAAACTGTTGATTCTCTGCCAGTTCTTTCATGAAACCCACTTGATTCTTTGAAAATTTTCAAGACCTCAGAATTGGAGGTTCTTTATTGCACATAAATGTAAAAGACCCAAAACGAAAGGTTGTATTATTCTGATTTTTTGTTTAAAAAACTGGAATTGGAGGTTATTGTGAAAATCAAAAGAATCACCAAACACTTGTTCTTACCCTGGTTTCCAAGAGACCATTTGTTTTTGGTTCCAGCTAGTTTTATAAAAATTTTGAGGCGAACATGAGGTACCACTTTTACATAGCGATTCTTCAAATTCCTAGACCTCGGATTCAAGTGGTTTAAGGTTATTCATAAAGCTCCAGCAGAAGTTTTTTAGTGTATATGGATGGCACATTATCAGATGGAATCTGCTCTCCACTTGAAAAATGAAATGGTTGCTCTTGTGAGCATTTTGCTTTTTGAATCACCCTGCTTCTTCTTTTTTTGTGTTTCTCTTGTGATATCAAGCAAGTATCGCGAGACAAAATGGAAACAAAATAAATTCCAGTGCTTTGCATAGGGTAATACCCTTGGAGCGAGAGGAGGTTTCTCAAAAGAAGTACCCCTTGCCTCCCACATTGGGAAGGCACTTATTTTGGAAACAGCCCCACTCCTCTCATTGGGTATTAACCAAGACAACAGAAGTCCTATCTAGTTCCCAGTGACCACTTACATTCACTCAGCTTGAGTTCTGAAATTGTGTAAGCTTAGTACCAGTGTGGGTGAACAATTTTAAAACACTACTGAACTCAAATGTACTTGCCTTCACCTGTCCACAACGTGCTACTTACTTCCCTGAAGACCGGAACATGTGTAAAGAGGATCTGCAGCATTCCAGTAAGCAGTTGTATCAAGCAGCTGGTTGTTTCACAACTCAAAAGTAAGTGAACAGTATTAGTACAGATGGCTAGAAACACAAAACAATGTGGAATGTGCAGGCAAGTTTGGTGAAGGATGAGACTTGTTCACTTTGCCATCTGGAGATTTTTTGTCTCACAAAAAACCTCTGAAATTTGTACGTAAATTGTTTCATGAGAGGAATTTGACATCATTTCATCACTAATAAAAAAACATATGTCGGTGCGAGGTCAAGATCTAGACTTTGTTTCAAGAGGAGGCCGCTAGTTACACACTCCAATCTCAGGTCTGATTCTAGCAAGAGGTTAGTCACATGGTGTGATTCAAGTTTTGTACCTCTTCCAAAGTTGAACTTTCAGTCCAATTCTTGGGAACCAAGTGGAAGCACAGAACTAATCAACACTCATCTTATTTCTTTTGAACATTTGATTATGTAAATGGGTGAGAATAGTTCATGACTCTTTCAACACCAAGAGCACTACCAGAATGGTTATCGGGTTATAACTTGAACTTTATAAGCAGTTGGAATCCAATTTTGGATTGTATAGTCTTAAAAGGACATACCTCTCCAAAGGGCTACAACTTCTCATTGTAAAAACGTTGTAAGTGCTTTTAGAGCTTGACAACAAATTAATTCATCACTTCTCTCATTTATTTTTTCATGTACATACATGATTTTTCTTGTATGATGGCAAATTTTAAAGAGTGTTAAAGAATGAGAAAGAAATTGAAATGTCTCAAATAAAACAATTCACCTTCAGAATGTAACAAAATTCAATGATACAAATTTTCATGCATGTAAACATTGATTAAGTTACTACAACGAGTTGAAAAAAGTTTGTGAATGTAATGAATGGCAGTACATTGATGAAGCCAATTTCTCTCCTCCATTGATTCCAAGAAAACAAGTTGCACAACCACCAACCATAGGGATAAGAGTTGGCATGAAAATTGAATGGGATGAGAGAAAGATGAACTTTTTCACAATAGTAAAAAATTTGTCATGAAAAAAATTAATAGTTTTTTTCAAACATCAAAAGAGGCCTAGGAAGAATTAACAGAGTTTGAACACAAGATTCAATTACTAAGATGTATTTCTATGACAAACTTGTCACACTAAAATGAGGGAGGATGAAATGATAACAAACCATATTCATGTTTTTCAATCCTTACTAAAGTAATTGTCAATGGTTGAATCACTTGTCAATGATAAGGACAACATGATGACTTTAACAAGGAGTATGCCTACAAGTTATATAAGTCTTTCAATGGCTTTAAGAAGACAACTCAACAAGATAGGGTGCATTATTCAATACACAAATAGTACAATAAACTCATAAATTAATTTGTCAACGTTGGATGCAAGTAAGTATAAAGTCACAACAAAACTTATCATAATTAGTATAAATTGAATGCTTGTACTTGAATGATCAAAGATAATTTATAATCTTTCACTATCATGAATAAATTTTCAAATTTCAACTTATTACAATTAGCATTTTACTTACTTGTTTGAAATGCAAATAGTTGTGAAGTTCATAACATAAATTCATACCATAATTCTACCAAAAACAACTACTTATAAAACTTCATAACATACTTGTTCTAAAAATAGACTCTTGTGAAGAATCTAGGTTTTTGATTAGATTTGGTAGCTATATTGCTTATAGGAAATAAGGTTACATATATCAATGAACACATCAAGTTCAAGCATTTCAAAGAATTTGATGGGCCTAATTTTTTTGCAACATGATTGGGGAGAAGGAAGCTATGATGCCTCTATTGTAAAAAAGTTGGTCATGTACTACAAAAAGAAAGTTGAAAACACATTGTTGTTAAAAGAGATTTAAAAATGAATGCAATTAATACAAAAAAAAGTGTAATATGCTTTTGCTATTGTTTCCAAAACCAGAAAATTTATAATTATTGGTTTCTTGATATTAATGTAATAAAACACATGATATTTCATCGTATTTATTTCAAGTCACATGTACAAAAAGTTTTTTTAAATAATTTTTGTATCTTAATGACAATTCAAATCATAAAATAATGGATAAGGAAAATGTCTCAATTGTTTTTCCTAATGGATAGAAAAGAAATTTGTTTAATGTACTAGATGTCCCAATTTTGCAAGAAAAAATATTTTTAATTTTAAAAATATGTTGAATCTATCCAAAAAAACTTACCTAAACTTATCAAAAGAAATATGGAATTTCTTACTCCAAATTATCTAAACATTTAATTATTATGTGCAAGTTGGAAAATGATTTGTACAATTATCTAAGAATTTCAAATATGACAGATCAAAGTTCTAGCTAATGTTCACTAAAAGAAATCTTGTCATTTGTAACTAGTCAACAAATGACTATGTGTCCTCAATAGTTATATAAATGATTGCAATTACAAAAAATAACTTGATTTCCAACATGTAGGTAGTCATAGTCATATGTACAACTTAAATATGACTCACGAATGTGATAACATTGATGAACTTTCTTCATTATGTTCTTGTCAACCATTTTTCATTCATTCTATCTACAATTGGTTCATTAAATATTTAAAAAGATAACATGGAAATTCCAGATGTCATATATCCATAAAGGTGACAAAATTGATTAGATATTAATTGTATTATACATGGCATGGAATTATGTCTACAAAATGACTTTTGATTTAATAATGGGTACTTGTGAAGTCTATAGGATTTTGTGACATGGATTTGCATTATAATATTGCATGCTTATATGACAACTAAATGACACCAAAACATGACAATTTTACTTTCATCCTAATAACATAGGAAAGATTATTAAATGACTTGTTTCTATTTTGAAATGGATTAAGATAAGAGTCTTCAATTGGAAATTGATATAAATCCAGTAACATTGATTTCCTTGTGACAATTTGACAAAAAATCTACTTAATCCAATATACAATATTGATACTAGATCCTATTAATGGTTTTTAAAAAAAAGATTGACACTTCAAAAAATTATCTACTAGAATTTAAACAAGGTGACTAATGAACACAATCCAACAATGCAAAAATGTGTAAAATTCAAAATCATTCCATTTAGTACATATTCCAAATAAAATGCCAAAACATGAACCCAAAATTATCGTCTCAAAATTTGGCACATGCTAAAAAATGATCTTGGTTTCACAACTCAATGGCTCGTATTAAAGAGAAAATATTTGGTGGTGGAGGGAGTGCGATTGGAACATTTAAACCACCTTTTTTGAACTTGTCATAATGAACACATCTTCTATGCCAAACACTTCTCTCCTAGAACGAGCCTCCTTCCTCAACACAACCTTCCAACCTGGCCTTTTAATGTCATTAAAAAAAAAACACTTGGGTTACTTGAGAAGGGAAAATAAATGGGTGAGACATGATTGGCAACTTGTGGCAGAAGTTAATTGTGAGGAATCCAACTTCATCTTGAACATAAATTGGATTACCTTGATTATCTTCTCGTTTCACCCATTCACACCTAAAAAGGTTGATAGGGGTATGCACTAGACCATAGTCCAGTCTAAAAATATCTTTCAAATTGCCAACATAATGCATAGCAACATTTGTCACATCATTAGTTGGTTGGTCAAATATTGAAGCAATCCCACTATCAAAGGTTTGTAACAATTCACTTTTTTGCAACCCTAAAATGGTTTTGATATGCTTTGATGCGAGTGAACTGAATAGCTAATTGAAAGGGTCTACAACATAAATGCACCCTATCTATATTTTTAGGGGTTCTCGGATCAATCAACACCCCATGCACAACATCTTTCATCCACTCAATGAAAGAGGGCATGTTAGGGTTAGAAACTTGTTCCGATTTCCACTTCCTACACTAGTAACAAAGTCCATATATTAATAGGTCATCATATGGTATTTCAAGAAATTGAAATGTTGAAAAAACATTTGAACACTAGATAAAAATCAAATCATGTTCAAGCTTTAAAAAAAAGGTTTGTAGCCTCATATTTACTCCATCAAAGGTGTCATAATCGATATGTTGGTTAGTACACATTGGTGGGCTAGGTCCCTTAAGGTTGGACTCATCACAAATTTGGTCCCAACACCTTCTACCACCTCACCAACATCACCTTCTTTGTCATCCACATCCCATACACGTCGTTGCACAACTTCAAAACTTTGCAAATATTCAGTGACAAAACCAAGGCATTCATCACAAATGTAACCCTCGGCCATGGATGCCTCGAGTCTTGCCATATTCGATCCGCACATGTCTTCAATGTTCTCATGTACCATTCCATTGGGTACATCCACCTACTAGCAACAAGTCCACATAAATCCATTTCATCAACAAGATGATATAATAGATGTGTCATAATATCAAAAAATGAAGGAGGGAAATGCATCTCCACCAAAGCTAGGGTGATTACAACTTCAATATGAAGTGATTCAAACTCACTTGGATTCCAAATCTTGGGGCATATCCTCTTAAATTTTTGGAAACTTTCATCACTTCCATGCAAGGTCCTGGCATTAAAAGTCCTCTCAATGCAAGTGGTAATATTTGTTACATTTGAACATGGTAATCATGGGACTTTAACCCCCCCAAAAAATTTCCTCTTGATGTATTTTGCCATATTTGAAACATATCCCAATGGGGTTTTCAATTTTTGAGTGGTTGTGGCAAAAGAATCAAACTCAATCATGCTCAAAATAAATCCAACAACAGGTTTCAACATCTTCCCACCTCTTCTTGGGTTTGCTATTTAACCACAATTGTGTCTAATGCTTATTTGCCGCAAGTCATGTCAAACTTTCACATCATCCTTTCTCTAGTCCTTGTTTTCAAAATGTTATTGGCAAATTTTTGCTCACAATGCATAACGTCCAATGTATTCCAAATCAAAAGGTCCTATGGTAATCAAACAAAATACCCACACAACTATTAATTTAGCTACCTTAAACTAATGCACAATCTTTTTTGCAAGTGGTAATATCTACTACATTTGTGTCTTTGTTGTGTTTGATAAATGCCAATGTTTGGGACAATCAATAACTAGTCTATAACTAAAACTAGCACATATGCATTTAGAAAACCATGAATTGACTGTCTTATGACTAGCATTAAGGCTACTTGGATAGAAAATGACTCATTTTTACTAACATACTACTATGTTTGGATTTGATTCATCCTTAATGTTTGTTTTCATTTTAATCTAATGGACGATTTCTAGGGCCCAAATGTCCAACAAAATTGGTGCATATCATGTTTCACAAAAGAGACCAAAATCCAAAACAACAAAGGTTGTGCATCAATTTAAACAATTCATGTCTTGTGATTCTCAAAATCAAGGAAGTTACAATTTGTTTATTACTTGACCTAATTTTAAAAGATCTAGTTCCAATTGTGCTTATGTACCAATACGGAAGATCATATAATGTAGACCATCGCTTCACACCATGTTGTTTTGAAGGGTCCCCAGTACCACCTTCCTTGTTGCCAACATTTTTCCAAGCTTGGTATCCATGTCAACTCAATTTTTTTGTGCAATGACAACCTTAGGTTTCATGCGTGTCTCCAACTGCCTAGTAAAATTATCCTTCATTCCTTCATATCTATATAGGTGCCCATTTGGCCACCATCTTTGTGTATGTGTATAAACCATCTTCCTTAATTTAATAGAATGTTCCCCCCTAAAGTCTAGGCCACATATGGGACATGCAACAAATCCTTGGTGTGCAACCCTAGTAATTACATCATATCCAAGAAAATCATGGATTGTCCATAACACAATACCCCTTAAAGAAAATGACTTGGAGCCCAAGGGTTTCTACAGATTACAAGCAGCAACTCCAAGCCATAGTTCTTGAAGCTCTTCGATTAAAGGTTGCATTAAATCCTTCACTGGAATCGGCAATGCAAGTAGAATGAAAAACTTTTTGGTTGTCAACCAAGGAGGTATGTTGTAATTCAACAACATCACAGGCCAAGTGGACCATGTGGTCCGTTGTAATTTAAATGGGTTCACACCATCAATAGTTAAAGCAAGATGGACATTTCTAGGATCTGAAACAAAATTTGGAAATTTTTCATGAACATGTTTCCAAAATTTTGAATCACATTTGTGTTTCACTAAACCATTAGGACTATATTTTGTGAATGCCACTCCATTAACTCAAAAAGAGCTAGTGTCTTATACATTCTTTGAAGTCTACGAATTATTGGAAAATGACGCAACACTTTCACTTGCAACGACTTGTTTGATTCATCCTTATAATGCGGCCCATCACATTTAGGACAACGAATATCATCACTATGCTCCCCTCTAAATAAAATACACCCTTTGGCACATGTGTGAATCACCTTGTAATTTAAGCCAAGTTTTTGTGTCAATGTTTTGGTAGCATAATAGCTACCCATTAAACAATTGAGTTTGAGTAGTAAATGTTGATGAAGGAGTGCAAAAAACTCATCTACAAATTTGTTTGTGACCCTATGCACTGTGCATAGATTCACAAGTATGGTTGCTCTTAGTTTGGTGCACTTTGTGCTTGCATATAACTCTTTCATTGCATCCTTTAGCACCATTGGGTCAAAATTGTGTGGCTCAACTCCATCCAATTCAATTGTATCACCCACAACGTATTGTTGGCCTTCCAAAAACTCATCCACTTCATGATCCCCATCAGCACCACTAAAGTTAACTTTATTCTTTCTAGGCTCTCCTAACCCATCAGCAATTTGTCAAGCTTCTTCAACAATCTAAGCAACTCTATCTTCCAATGTGACTAGCTCATCTTGTCATTGGAATGCATTAGCTACCATGGCTTGCATATCTATCCCTGAATCAAGTCCTTAGGTAGGCTTTTGAATAGGTTTTCTAAAATCCTCCCCCCACTCTTCATCTAATGAATTTCTATCAGTCGGGCCTTTCCAAATTCTGAAAGGGATCCCTTCCATTCAATAATAGATGTAGCTTAATAGTATGTAAAGGGCATACAAATTGTCCTTTGCATTTGTTACAAGGACAATGAAGTGAAGCTAGCCCATATAGTATGGCCCTCTTTTGCTCCCTTTTCCACAACCTATTATCCTTATGTTTATGCCTTGATAAATGCCAAAGTAACAATCTTCAAAGATCCATACTTGACATGGTCAATAACTCAACCTTGCAAGCAAAGCCCATAACCACATGTGTCATCTAACAACCCATATATATCTCATTCTTCTTCTTGCCCTTCTGGCATGTAGAATTTTGAATCAACAAAAATATTTAATTATAGACCCAATATTTGAAGTTTTTTCTCTCCAATCAAGGTATGAACTTGAATGTTTTACCTTATTTCATCTAATCACTTCAAAGCAAAAAAATTCAATAGTTACAAGTTCATGGTACTCTTTTGATCAAATGCATCAAAATCGTACATTAAAGCCCATTGTGCTTCTCTGATATCTTCTAAAACTTTTCTGTCAAATTGTCATACACAACACCATTCCAAACAGAACCCATATTTTGAACTTGTGTCAACCAAGTCTTTCTAGGCTTTTTTACATGAATGCAAAGCAAATAGACAAGTAGTTCGATCCTCCATCGACAAAATAGAACAAATTTGAGGTCAAATGTGGTTCAAGACCATGGTATTTGGGAAAATTGGAAAGAAGTCTCCCATAGCCACTCAGTAGTGTTTAAAATATAATATAAAGTTTTCAATTACAACTACACTTAATTGCAAATCAATGTGTATAAGTTTTTTTGCTGATCACATGAAATCACCTATAACCAACTAGTTATTGGTTATTGCCATAGCCTATATCAATGTCAAGAAAGACTATACATAAAGTAAGTTGTAACAATTGAAGATAATTATGTCATAAAAAAGGAGACCTTAAGCTTAGTGTTTTCGCTTCAAACCACAATCAACCAAAATTCATGACCTTTTTGGCAAAAATTCTTGGATTTAGATAGGGGTTCATTTTTTTGATAGAAAAAGAGTAACTTGCAAGTGATCATCTCAAGGTGGAAACATTTGGCCTTAGTAAGACCACTAAATTATGCCATCATCACTACTTCACTATTAATTTTTGATACTCTTGGCAAGCGACAACAACTTATAACAATAACCTAGCTATGTAGCCCAACTATTAGCCACTAAAGTAACATAATGTCTTTTGTATAATTTACCAATAGATAATATTAGAAACTTTATCCAGACAGCCTACATAAGATATTGGATCTTTTTTGAAAATGTACCTTGTTCCACCACAATCATCATTCATCTATTATTGTTGAAGGAGAGTCACATGCACCTTTGTCAAAGTGTTTCAATTTCCCCCAAGCACAAAGAAGAAAAACTTTTGCCATGCACCTTTGATGCCAACTTAACTCCATTAAAAAAGGTGATTGTTAAGGAAGGAAAGTGGTTGCAAAGGTTGGTAGTTTTGCTTCCGGAAGCAATAGACCCCACATCAAATCAATCCACATTGGACTGCCATTAGAAAGAAGTAGGCTAGGAGTTAATAAACTTGAAGTTGTAAGCATTTGCAAGACCTCACAAAAGAAACCTGTACATAATTGAATTTCAACAACCACAACAATCTTAAAGTTTCAAGATAATATGCTTAAGGAGGAAACCAAGAATCATGAAGAAGAAACTGCACAACCAATCCATCAAGGTATACAAGCCCCCATAGTGCTAATGAAGCCATGTAACCACCAAATTTGCAATCCTACTATTGTTGTTTTTACTACTCCTTCCTTAGCTTTGTAGTAGATGGGAGAGTTGGAAGGTAAGAGTTATTCAATGATAGAGAAGACCATAATGAGAATGGAATGACAAATTTTCAATCTTCGTGTGATAGGTGTAGGAGATCATCAAGTGGAAGAACATTGAATAAGAAGATGGTCATCAAAATCATGTTCACAACTAAGGTGACATTCATAAGAACTAGCAAAATCCCATTTCGCATTGAATAAAAGCAAGTGCTTAGTGCAAGGAGGTTCCCTAGGAGCGAATGCAAAAAAACAAATAGAAGCAAACTTTCTTTTAAGCTTGAAAAGTTTAGAGACAAGTTCAACTTCAAGGAAAATTCCCAACTAGTCCTTCCTCCACATGTGCAGGACATCACACATCATCAATGTCAAAAGCTCTAGTCTTCCTGAGTAATGGAACCAAGACATAAATTTTGTCTTGCTCAAGACAAAAAAAAATTGATGTGGAAAAAAAAACTAGTTAAAAATATGTTGAAGCTGCATTGCAAACCAATAAGGCTTAGAATGAAAACAACTGAAAATAGGGGCCATTCAAAACAAAAAACAAGAGTAGCATTCGTTGGGCCAAGTTTGCAAATACCGGTTCCACCCCTATAAAGTTCTTGCTATGTCTCCTCCCCTATGTCTACTAATTTGCCATTCTCATGTACTATTGATCCATTTTGTCCAGAAATCTTGCATTTTCTTTCTACAAATCAAATGACCATTAATATATTAAACTCACTTCTTCTTTTATGTCCTTTATCACTAATGTGTCCCTCACATTTGCATTGACATCAACATTGGCATTGGCATCGATTTAATTGTTATTGGGGCCATAACTTCAAATTTTCAACTGCTTGTGTGAATCATTTCAAGTTTGGATACAAATTTCTTTCAAGATACTTGTTTTGGAAATACCTTGTAGATCCATCGTGAATAACAATTCATTGCAATATGGAGATGGAAAGGTGGGACTTGTAAAGCCAATGGGTGTTACTTGCTAGCTACCTATCTATTACTTCTTATCTCTTTGTGAGCTAGGAAAAGATAGGCAATGCTTGAAGACTTGGGAGTTGCATGGAGCGCGAGCAAGTTACACGATGAGCAAAAGATTACTTTGTGGCCCATTAACCTTAGTTCCAAACTAACAACATACATTTGACAAGAAAGACACCAAATTCAAGGGGGGAAAAGGAGAAGGATTCTAGACACGAGAGGACATACCTTTTAACAATGTAGATAAAAAGGTGAATTTGAGTTGCAACGTAGAGAAATCATTTTCACCTCCAAAGTTGGTCAAACATTCTTTGAGTAGCATGACCTTGTAAATATCATAGTGGTGCAAGTAGAGGATGTAACAATCTTGCACCAATCGATTAGGGCAAACTTATTTTCATTAGACATGGATGAATGTCATTATGCTATTCTACGTCCATGAGTTTAGGTGATATGGGCGAGAGAGGTCTTGTTGGTTGTTTTCCTTGATCATTTGTGTTATGTCAAGAATTGCAAATAACTTTCTGTGAAGCACACAACTTGTGAAAGGATGTAGGAGTTAGACTCTAGAGCTTCTTCTATTGTGCCTATTGCAAATGAGAAGTGCAAATACGAATGAAATAAGGACACACATGTTGTGTCACATTTTTTTTGTGATAGCTGCTTAAAGACACAATAGAAGACCTATGAGCATTTTTTTTTTCACTTTAACTTTTGGCATGCATTGTTTGAATTTCCCTCTCTTTTGATGGCATTTAGAGTTCATTGCAATATGTGTTGAAATGAGTTGTTGTAAACCTATTGTGAAAGTTCTACTTCACATGTGTTTTTTTACGATCTTCTAATTTTTTTTTCAATAGCATTTTGTTTTTCTATTTTAAGATCAATTATGGTTGAACGACCGTGAAGCATAGGCAAGCATTGTTGGTAGTGGAGCAAAAGCAAAAGCTATGTTCATTCCTGCTTAAACCCAACTTGCCATTGCGACAAAACTCAAGGTTAGCTAGTGTTCATAGTTGCCCCATTCCTCATATTGTTGACGATGGATGACAACATGGATGATGAAGATTCTATGGAAACAAAAACCAACGATGATGAATATGCACCAGGTGCAAGCCTTTTACTTACCTTCATGTGCCCTAAGTATGTGAGTTAAATGTTGCAACTATAGTAGTAGCTGCTAATCGTTACTACTGCTTTTTCTTCCTCGTCTGACCATGCAACAATTTGGCAGAATTGCATCTTCTTCATCTAATCATGCAGCAACTTGGTGGAGCTGCATCATCCTTGTTGATCATGTAGTAGCTTGGCAGAGCTGCATTTTCTTCGTCTGATCATGTAACAACTTAGCAAAGCTGCATCCATTAATTGTCAGTTTTTGATTCATGTACAACTTGAATGTCTTTGGGATTAACCACTCTCAAAAATCCCAACTACCTTAAATTGTTGTTTGCTTAATATCTTTCATTGATGTCATTTATAGAGTTTGTGCATGGAAATCAAACTACAAAAGATAATTTCTAGAAGGTAATTACTTAAATGCAACACGATGGGAATGATTCAATTGAAGTACCTTTAAATTGACATATGTTTAGGATTTCTATCTATGAAACAATTGGTGCAAATGTAACAACAATTATTGATTGCTACCATTACTTATTTTTCTTCATCTAATCATGCAGTAGCTTGATGGAGTTGCATCCACTAATTCTCAAGTCTTGGTTCATGTATAAATTGACTATAGGCAAGTTAGACATGGCAGGATGATGTAGGAGTTGACTGATCTAAAGTGGAATTAGACATAGTGGACTTACCCTAACTATTCCAATTATTTGTTAGAGTAGCAACTTGAGTTGTTGTTCATGTCATGCATAAAAATGTTGTTTTTTCCAATAACTTTAGTAGTTATCATCTTCATCATCATGCTATTTCTCGATGCCTTTCGATGATCTTATGGGTATCTTGGGATGGGGGGTGTTTTCTGTGGGTATTGGGATATAAAAAGGGAATGGAAACAACATGGAATCTTTAAATGACGCAAATGAATCTGTTGTTGGTTCATCTGTAACTAAGGTGAAAGGCAAATACAAATTGCCAAAGATCCCAATAAAACTACTTGTCCAAGTTGTTGCCCAAGTATGTGTTAGCTCTCCAGTGAAGTTATTGCCAACTCAAGCCAATCCTATTCAATGGTAGTGGTAGCCACCACCTAGGTGGATGCAACAAGGATGGATGTCGCCCCCACCATGGGGCTTACCACCACAACAATACACTGGACCCTAGGTATAGGTGCCTGCAGTAAGTACATCAACCCAATTTGTGGTTCCATCTTTTACACCACTTCTGAGTGCGACATTAGTAGTTGGTGAAATAAAGTTGGAAAGTGTAGCCCATGTAGCTCAAAGAATAGAAAAAAAGAATAAAGATGCCACAACAGAAGCACAAATTACTATGGGGCAAAAACTCACAAAATTCGAGTGAAACCAAAGGGTCATATAGTTGGAGGAAATGAAGAGAAGAATGCTTGGGATGATACAATAAGAACACTAATCCCTAAGATTTTTTATATTAGTGCCATAGAATGGGATCACCACAAACCTGAATCATTGGACAAATTGAGGGCAAGTTTTGATGCCAATTTTGAGTACGTGGGCAATAGAGCTTTCGGTGGTGGGCTTCAAAAATGTTGTGAAAAGGTGGTTGAAAACATAAAGATGTAGGTTGAAGGTTAAGTTCTAGGTGGGGATGAAGGAATGTCTTGTGAACATTGATTCAAGTTAGTGGGAGAAATTAAAATAGTATTGGATGCGACAAGAAACATAGAGGAAGGCTAAACAAATGTCACATGCTAAGGCCAAAAAGAAGAATATGACAAATGTGGGGTGAATGGGGAGAGCCAAGAAAGAGGCGGCATTGATAACAATTCATCTGCAAACTTTTTCCTTTCATTTTGATGGTTCAATAAAGTGCAAATGTTTTGGCTACCCTAGAATTCATCACCTTAATGTGTTGATGTACCTTATTTTTTTGTTGTAGAAGAAAAAATGGGAACGTAGCCTTGGTCTAACAAAGATTGCAAAATAGCTTCAAAGATCATAGCAAACTTGTCCAACATTTGTAAGACGTGAAATGTTTGTATTATTTTTTATCCAATTGGCATTTCTTGTTCCATTGAAAATAAAATTGTTGTTCCATTGAATTCTATTGATATAAAATGAAAATTTTTATTATAAGGGTTGTCTAGCAAAGTGTCAACTCGGATGACAACATTTGAAATCAAACAAAACGAGTCGGATGCAAAGTTTGCTACAATGTTAGATAGTCAAAATGTCCACACACATGCATTAGTTGACATTAAGACCGTGTTTGCACAATTTTTAGGATCACAAAAAGGCTTTGTGAAGGGTGATCACCTAGAGCCCAAACCTTCTTTTGAATAGCAACAACAACAATTTCCAAAAGAGATACCTATTCATGCCTCTTCAACACCCATGGACATTTTTACAATAGGTAGTGAGAATGGCAAATTTGATGGTCATTCTTTAGGCAAGCTAACTTCAGATTGTACAGATCGAACACATTCCCAACAGATAATTACATCATAAGTTCCAAAGTCTATTGGATAGCCAATAAGGGATATGCCAATATCAAATGGACCTCCAAGCACTAAGGGTGTGGATTGCATTATTAAATAGTCTAGATCATCCCCTTTATCACAAAAATTGTTTACGAGGAAATCTCCATCAAAACGTAATGCGGTTGAACTTTTGACTAATCAACCTATAGATCAAGTAAATTGCTTTGAATTTTTTCATGTTGGAATTTTTTTGTACAATTGTTGTTAATTTAGTCACAGACCTAGATAGAAGGGAAGGAATTAAGAAGGCAAATGATTACACCTACGGGAAGCCAGAAAGAAAGGGCAAATGTGGCGTTGAACAAGGAAAAGAATGCAATGGAAGTAAGGGTATCTTATTTGTACTTTGGATTGATATTTTTCAATTTCATCTTGTGTTTGATGTTGTACAACCATATTCACATTGGGCTAACTTTAGTATAAATATACAATTGTGAAATGTTTGAACCCTTAATTAATTTGTAAGTTTTAACTTGATGATTGGTGATTATAGTTTTGAAATGGACAAACTATGGCATTGTTCAATCCAAAGAACCAAAAGTAGAAGGTGGCATTTGGAAAATCAACGGTCGTTGGGGGGGTGATAAATATCATCACTAAGATATTCCAAACTTTCATTTCAAAATGGATGTTTCAATTGTGTATTACCCTAATGTTCCACTCATAGGTACATGAACTAGTTGATCAATATAAACTAAATGATGCATGTCATTGACAGTTGTACTTTGTGGAATTGGAGATACATGAAAAAGGAAAATTAGGTTTTGTTTGAAAATGTTCATCATTCTTTTTTCTTTGAGACTTGTGATATTTATGATGTTCAAAACTTATAGTTGCTATGAGGTACAAAATTGTGCGTTGATCCAATTTTGGATAGTTTTTTGTTTGAGACAATAGTGGACTTTCAAGACAGAAGGTTTTGTTTTTGTAATTTGAACCCAAAAGTTCAATCAGTAAATCAATAAATCAATGAATGCCACATGTAATAGAACTATTGTTCAATGACTAATATTTCATACATAATTTCCATTTTCAAAATAACACAAAGAATACAATGTCGCCATGTGTACAATGCCAATGCATGCATGTGTTTGAATTAAATCATGCCACATGTGATTCTAAATGTGGGCCACATCATTATTTAATTTGATCACACCAGTAATGAATGACTTCATAATGACTAATATATGACTCACTTCATCCACTTAGAAAGTGCCACATGTATATTGTTAACATTCTATTATTTAGTAAATAACTGAAAAATCACTAATAAGTGGCTAAGTTCTTCTTCCTTGATATAATGTAACATATACGATGCAACCATATGTATGAATGGAATTGTCGAATGTGGCCTAATTATAATGTGCCACGTGGCAATGATGAATTTGTACATGTTTACAACTTCTTGAGTATTCAAAGTCATACAACAATCATTTTTTACTATGACATGTGGCATCTTAACTATACTAGTGGACCCTACATATGTATGGCCCATAGAACATGTAAAATCCATGTCAACAAATGCTAGCATAAGAGGTTATGCTTACGTGGCAAAGTTTGTCCTATATGATTGTCAATATGTTCGATATGGCTAATGGATGTAAATTGCCATGTCAAACATTAAATGACTAATTGTCAGAAACAACTTGTCCAATTTGACTATGTTGGGTAATAGTCATTTGAATCCTTGATGAATATGGTGGCAATTTAAATACAAATTTATTGCTAAAATTTTTGCTAGGAAGAAGAATTCAAACATTTAAAAATGACAATAAAGATGGATACAAGTCTATTGGTCACTTCATTGAATTTTTTCAAGATAATGGCATTGTAATATAATATTTTATAAAATATACCCCACAAAAAAATGGTGCTTTAAAATAGAAAAATAGAACCTTTTTTTTTTAAAATCACACATTTACACTCACTTGAATGAAAACCTTCATCCATATATTTTTTGTGAACTCACATGATTGGAAATTTTCATATGGAATTCAAATGATATAATTAATTCATATTCAATATATGAGTAAGTAATTTATCAAGTTTGGCAATTGTTTAACTGGATTTTGAATTATATTTGCAGTTTGTAATATATATTGATATGATATTATATTTTAACAAAATTTTATACCTTTTAATAATTTAATATTAATTTAAGAATATATATTTTTAACAATTTTATTCTTTGGGGTTTGAATTAACTTATTATGAATATAATTTATGAAAAACCTTTTTAATACTGGCTTGGTGGAAATTCAAACACACAAAATTTTGACAAGCAATATTTGTGAGAACATTTTTTGTTTATTTTAATGTGTTTTCACCCATGAACAACTTGTAATCCATTGAAGATATACATTTGCAATTGTTGGCAAATAATTGTACAAATTTCACTAATAGGCTCAAGTCTTTGCACCTTAATGGTCCACATTGAAGTTCACAAATGGGTTCTATCCCTTTTTATGTTCGTCCAATTAAAAAATATTACTGTATAAGGGGAAAACATGAAACAAAAGGTTCTTTAAAAAATTTAATTCAATAGTAGTTATTGTACCATCAACATAAATATCAATAGTGTTAAGTATTAATTGTTGACTTGATGAGAAATATGAAAAAAAAATTGTAAACCAAATTTCAAACATCAAACTTAAGGTTTCACCATTTTGATTTGGGGATGGAGTATGAAAAGGAGGGATCTTATCAATCAATGTTATTCAACAAAAATATATTGAATCCAAGCATGGCATAACTATAAAATACATACATGTAATCTATTAAACCAATGGAGGCTTGGATAAAACTAAATAATGACCATTCAAGTCAATCTAAGAAGGAAAATAAAAGTATTATGAACATACCTTACCAAAATGTTGTTGACAACTTGGGGCATTCAATGGCCAACATTTGGTTGACATAACATTTGTATTAAGTTTGGTTGCTCAATATTTACCATTTGTTCTAATGAAAAACATTGGCCTTTGCAATCAAAAGAATATTAAGATATTTGACAATAACAAAAAGAAATTAAATAAATATACTAGTAAAAAAATTAAATTTTGGCGTTGCAAGGTTATTTTGGTGTTAATTAAGTAGGAGACGTTGATAGAAATAGGTCCACGTATTAGGATATTGTTATTTCCTTACTAACAAAATCATAAGTTGGGCAAATCATAAGAAACAAAGGACAATGGTGGTGAAAGCATGGTTAGGCATTTCAAAAGTGGCATTTGATAGTCCATATTCTAACTTTAACATTTTTTTTACAATTTTAACAATTATCAAACCATAAATCCTATAATTATCCCCTATGCTTTTAAACATAAATATTAATAAGCAAACCTATGAATATCCCTAAACATGTGATTGATTAAAAAATCCATACAACGGATTAAATTTTTTAATGTGAAATGGACTCTCAAGGATAAAAATTTACAACAATCACATCATTTAAAACTTATATATATATTAGGAAAGTTTGAATGCACATGACTAATAAATTCTTCATTTGATGATGCTTTATTTAAAAAAAAAAAAATTGACACTACTTTGACATATTTTTTGAGTTCACATTTTCATTTTTTATGTGACAAACATAGTGTTGTCATTTCAAAAGTCCATTACGAGTCCATAATCTTCTTATAATTCATTCAAAAAATTTATGATAATTCCCATTCAAGTTTATGACAATATGAATAATTAAAAAATTGACAATGTTAATTTTGAATATGGCTTCAAATTTTATGTTTGTATGTAATCCAAAAAAATTACAAATGTGACAATCCACATTGTCCACCTATTCATGCTTTCACCCTAGTCTTGTTTAACATACAATCAAAATACATAGCATTGTTTTGAATTTTTTGGTGTGTTAGCACGTTAAGGTGGACTGAAAAAAACATTTCAAAATCCATTTATAAAGTTCATAACTTGTGTATTCTAATGTATTTCAAGCTTGAATTGGTTTGGTTTTCAAATGTGTCCAAAGGGCTCAAATGAATATAATGAGCCAATGTGTTTATTTTGCATTTAGGATTATTATCCTTTTTGGGGTCCTTTTTCCCAAAAACCATGTTTTCCTAAAGAGGAAATTTCAAATGAATTGTTTTGAAACTTTTTATATATTGTATTTATAATTGCCCCAATATATCCTTTTTTTTACAATCAAATTTGGAAAAATAAGTCTTTCTGAAAATGCATAAATTTTGCCAAAGTTTGTGTTTTGTCTTGAAAATTTTCCATAATTTCAAATCACACCAAAACATGTTAACACTTTCAAGTTTAATTTTTTATGTTATAAGCTACAATTTTCCTTTAAACAACACATACATTACATCACATTTCCATGTTGAAAAGGACACATGAACTTTTTTTAAACCTTAATTTTGATAAACACAAAATTGAAAAAATATAAAACTTTTAGTGATTTTTAAATGTTTCTAATAGTACCCTATTACTATAAAAAAATTGAGGATGAAATAAAGTGTATTATGAAAATTAAGGGGCCTTTTATGAAAGTAATTTCATTGAATGAAGATGTTAAACATCCTTTATTCAAACCAAACTTTGATATTGGAATTTTATTTAATTCATTTTAGATTTTTCAATATCAACATTTTTCAATAAGCACAACTTTCCATGATTCACATGCAATTAAAATGGCACCACATAGACATATGTAACAAGAATTGCAGAAAAGTTGATGTTTTAACATCAATTTTGCTTTGTTTGAGCTCATCCGCACCCCAAAATAAGTTAAATTTTTTTTCCATATCCAATTTTGAACCACCATAATTAATTCCTTTCTAAACACTTTTATTAAATATTAGTTTTGAAAATAATCAATCTTGATGTCAAAATGCATTTTTCCATTTTGAAAATTTCCAAATGATTTGATATTTTCATAAATTAGATTTTTTTTCTTGAATTTTTTACCTTAAGTGTGATCTCCCAAAGTTTAAAAAACATTGTACAACCACATTGTGAAATGAAAAGTCAGTTATCAATTAAAATGAACTTGTACAATGCATATTAAGTTCAATTAAAATCGACCATTCATCATTTTGTTGTGTCTTTTCATTTTTAAAAGCTTTATAGGCTAACTTCCCATAAATATATCCTTTTTTCATGATATTCAATAAAAATTTTAAATTCTATGGAACAATGATTAAAATAATGTCACAATGATGGTCCATGTAGTCCATTATAGTTTACAACTATGTCTTTAAAAAAATAAAAATGGAAAGGTTATTTGCAAGCTTGGGCCAAGAATAAGAAAGCTTTACATCAATTTACTCAAATAATCAAAATGCAATAGTTGGATAACCAAAACTTCTAAATGTCATTCAAGAAACAAACATATTAACATTCAAGTTCATTTCATCATAAAACAAGTGCAAGCAAAAAAGTCAAGGTCATTGAATACTCTAGTACCAAAACATGATCTTATAAAAGGTTTATAACTAAGGAGAAGCATGAACATCATTTGAAGTTTATGGGAATAACAAACCAAGAACTTGATTTGGAAGATATTGATACTTAACAATAGTTTTCTTGGTGCCTAAAAATATCCAAAAGGCTATGGAAGAAATAAAGGTGCCAAAAGTCGTAAAGAAAACAAGTGGGGGAAAAGGGAAATGTAGCCAAGGTTTTTTTAAATTTCATACATGGGTAGCCATTACATGATAATATTGATAGGTTCAATCACCACATTTAAATTCATGTCATGCAAATACATTCACCACTTTGTGAATATTTCATGATAGGGATGGGGTTTATTAACCATTCTATGATTCACATGTGCAAATATCCATTAGTTGCCAAAACATTTAACTCTTTGCAATGCCAAAACTTTTAATATTTTGCACTACCATAAACTCAACATTTTGAAAAGTTGAGTTGTTTGAACTTTGTGCTTATGCCATGTGAAATTTAAAACCAAGGCCTAAATTTTTAAAACTTTTACATCTAATATTCTATAATAATTTAGATGTGTGAACATTTAAAGATGTAATGTGGACATTCAATATAGCTTGAATTAGGTGGAGATTACTCTTATAATATGCATTATAGGCTACAACATTTTCTATTTACATAATTTTTTACAATGAAACTTGCTAGGACTTTTGCCATGTTGATATTACATTTGTTTTCTTATAACCATGATTTGTTATTTTAATACAAAAGCCATCACCACCTACATTTGAAAATGATAAAATCACTACAACCAAAATGATCTAAAGATCAATTCACTACTTTTACCATTCATGTTTGAAAGAAAAGAAAATCAGGTTTAACAAAAATGTTTTCACTTTTCCATACAAAGAGCCACTCATTGAAATGTCAAAATTTTTAAGAAAAACCCTAATACATAACTACTTGCACCTCGATCTTGGAGCAATTAAATTTATATCATGTTGAATTGCAAGCATGGTAGCATACAAAAAATACATGATTTAGTCAATTCAAGTCCCATATTTTTTTCTTAAAATTTAAATTACATGCATACACAAAAAACATAATTAGTTCAAATGACAAGTAACACGTATTCAATTAATTTTGAACTTTTGAAAAGTCCAAAAATGACTTTAAATAATTTGGATAGTTCAAACAAGTTTTCAAATTGCAAATTGAACCTAGTTGTCCATAAGCTAATTGCATTAAAAAATTAGTAGTGGTCATAAACAACACATAAGAAAGGATGAAGGGTAATTTGAATATTGTATACATCACATACAAGAATTCAATTAATACTTGTTGGTCATAGTTGATGAATATTGAAAGTGAAATCTCAAAAGGTTAAAAACAAAAAATATAAACCAAAAAGGATTTAAGGACCTTAAATTTAATTTTCAAAATATTAGTAAAGTAGCATCAAAGTTCCATCATTTAAAAAAAAATTACATTGTGTCATTTGAATTTAAAATTAGGAAAATTCTTGGATTACAAGTTTCCAAAGCTTAAGGAATTCATCTTGCTTACTAGCATAGTATTAGAACAATTAAGATATTTGTGATTCTCCAATAATTAGATAGGCAACTACATCAACCCCATCTTGAAATATAAATTTGACAAAAAATTATCATTTTCTACCCTTTAGAGCTACAAAGATTGTCACATAGTTTGTAAACAATAATCCAACCAACTACAAACAAAGCTCAATAATTGAATTTGATAAGTAGACATAATTCAAAGGTGAACCATTGAAACAAATGAAATTAATTTTTTAAAGGTGATAGGGTAAATAGTTCATACTTAAAGGAGGTTAAGTAATTATGAAATTCCATTATCATTGTCCTCATATTGCATGAACAAAAAATAATTTGATGAAAAAAAAGTCAAACAACACTTAGAATATTTGACAATGATTTCATAATGGATGCCAACTATCCTCACCAATGGCAATTTAACCAACGCTAGCCACAAATGGGAAGCAAGGTCCAACCATTGGACCTTATTATTTGGCAACATATGTCCTCTAAAAGACTCAATGAAGATACTAGTACATTTGAAATTCAAAGGGCCTTGCTTAGTTAATTATCAATGAGCAATGAACTTTGGTCATCCTTCCCAACATAGGGTAGTCTATACACACATTCAAATCCTTGAGATAATGATAACTTCATGGAGTGAGTCGACCCAAAGTTTTGGAGTATTGTTCGTGTTCCCAAATGAAAACAAATTGAACCACAAATATTTGTGGCATTAGCAAAAGAAGAACTTGCATAACATCTTTTATGAACATACAAGACCAAATTGCAATATAATTTTTTTTAAATGCTAGAAAAAAGAAATGTTGTGCACTCTAGCTCTTGCTTCAATTTTGTTGATGCCAATTTTGCTCCCCTTCACCTATTGATTCCCTTGGAAAGTTTGATACTTCGTGGAAAGTAACTCATGACATCATTCATGTTAACAATTAATAATTTTTTGAGGGCATTAAAACATGAACAAAAACACATGTAAATGTTTATCAGTGGAGATAAATGTAAATAAGCAACATATAAAAACCAAGAGATATTAGTCCAATGAACCATAAAAATTGGAATAAAATTCAAAACAATAAAGTATAATTTGCTCTTACTTTGGATTTTACAACATAATACATAATGAAGAACTCCATGTAGAAAAATTACAAGATTCTAACAATGTATTCATTTTGAAAACATAAAACTTCCAAATTTAAGTAGTGGGTATGTCAAAGGTGGATTTAAAAAGAGAAAATGCACCTAAGAGCAATTAAAAATAAATCACTTTTTTTTGTTCATTTTCATTTTTGCATTTGTACAATAATGAGGCATCACACCTACCAATGCATTTCGCAAATAAAATTTTATGTTGTCCAAGATCATTGCAATTAATATTTCTAATATGACCAAAAGGATTGTCCTTTACAAAAGTGCCAACACCATATCCAAAACAATGAAGAGATTCTAAGTGAAGGAGAATAATACCTAGCAAATAATTGTGATCCCTAAAAAAAACATCAAAAGACTTTAGGAAAATGGCATTAAATTAAATAACTTATTAAATATTTTTTTTAAGGCTTATCATCTACAAGCAACATATTATCAGCAAGAATGCCATGATATTTTAAAAAGAAAATGTCGAAGTTTCTATGGAGAATAGGTAGCTTGTTAGGATTAGTAGATAAAAAATGAACATTTTGCATGCAACATTCTTGGTTAAAGGATAAATAGTAATTTTTATTTCACATTGGATTTTATCCAAATAATTATTGATGTTGTGACATTGATTTACAAATTGTATATACACAGTGAATTGCACTATACACTTTTCAAAGAATTATTTCAATCCAAGCTTAAGTACAAGGGTATGTGTGAAATCCCTAAATGAAAGTTGATCCTATTGAATTATGCGAGTGAGAGGGGCCACTATCATGCAATAATGTGCAATGAAACATTGATAAAAGTTGGCAAATTCAAAAAAACATTGAATATCATGAATAGAAGTTGGGGTAAACCAATTCACAATGGTTTGGACCTTATGAGGATCCATGCAAATGCCACTTTTCGAAATAATATACTTGAGGAATTCCATTTTAGTTTGACAAAATTCGCATTTCTCCAACTTAACATAGAGTCCAACTTTTTTAAGCGTGTTCAAAACAAATCAAATATGTCATTCACGTTCCTCCTTGTTCTTGGAAAAAATGAGGATGTCATTGATGTAACAAACCATGAAATCATCCAAGTCTTCATAGAAAACATCATTCATCAAATGTTGAAAGACGACATGGGCATTAGTAAGGCCAAAAGGCATCGTCACATATTCAAAATAACCATAATGGGTTTGAAAAACAATCTTCCATTCATCACCTTCCCAAATATGCACCAAATTATATGCACCACATAATCAATTATGGTGAAAACTTTAACATGATTTAATTGATCCAACAACCTTGATATTAATTAAAGGTAAAAGGTATTGGGTTTTTGATGGTGAGTCAATTTAGTCCATGATAATCAACACACATTTGTAAGGAACCTTCTTTCTTTTTGACAAACAAGATTTGAGTGCCAATTGGAGACTTGGAATGTCCAATAAAACCTTTCTCGAGATTTTTATCAATGTATTACCAAATCACTATTAGTTCATTTTGAGACAAGTTGTAAATGGGTTTGAATGGGGGTCATGCTCCTTTTCTCAAGGTCAACAACACAATCACATTGTTGATGCTTAAGCATTGTCAACATTCTTATTTTCAAAACCATCCTTGTATGCTTGGTTCCGCAGAAGATTCTCATGTTGCTTCACCTCAAGGTCTTGTGTCAGGATGATCAACTGAAATGATCAATCAAAACGATCGAGAATTCCAAATCATTCAACAATGGAGATTGATGTTCCAACAAAGGTGTAAATCACGTTAAAATTGTGCTTCAAGGTGAACTAACAATACCAACTTGGGTTCAAGCACTTGGGTAGTGATGGGAGTGCAATCTAGGGTTGACAAATTGACATGATGCATAGAAGTTGCATCCATCATCATGTTGGTGTTTGTCTACACACATCCAAATGGACGAACGCATTCAGATGTTGACCATTTTTTTTGGTGATCAAAATTTTTCAATAAGATCAATTTTAGCGATTAAAAGTGACAAAACATTTTCGGTTGTCTAATTTTCATGTCATTAAATTGGGCGATAAAAAAAATTTGGTTGCTACTTTTGGTCACTTTCGATTGACATAATTGGAAACCAACAATTTTTGATCTCAAAATCAAGTGACCAAATTGTTTTTCAGTTTGCTAAAAAAAACTTAGGATTTGCCCAAAAACATTTAGTTATCTAATCAACAATAGCCATAATTGAAAAAAAAATAAAATTGCCCAAAATATTTTGTCCTTGCTTGAAATTTTTAAGCAGTTTAGTTGTCAATTTTGGTCTTTAGACTAAACGACTAAATTTGATGATTGAATTTTTTGGGCATTGCTCGAAAACATTTTGATTGTCATTTTAAAAATGTCAATTGTCCAATGGACCATGGTTTAATCTCCATTGTTGATCTTGTAATTTATTTATTTTTTTTCCCAAAAAAAATTAATCGCTGTTCTAAAAAAAATTGGTTGTTGCCTAAAAACAACTCGGTCATTAATCAAAAAAATTTAGTCGCCACAGTTGTTTTGGTCACCACAATGTTTAAGGTGACCAAATCACATGATTTTTAGTCACTTGTAATTGTCTTTTAAATAGTTTAACATCAAAGTGACCAAGGTTTACCAAGGTCGATCGAAGTTGATCATATTTTGATGTGACACGGGGTTGTGTTTATGTCCAAATTAATGTGTCATGTTGTGATGGATGCCTAGATGCAAGGACAACCTTGGTGCAATCGAATGACTAGATGCACTAGGTTTAAAAACTTAGAAACCTTGAATGCATCCCATCAAACTTGTTAGGAAAATTAATTCATGGTTCCTTTGCCTAAGGTGGTGTTGTAAGATTACACCCCAATGATGTTATGTTTGAGTACTTTGGAGATGAGCAATAAACTCTTGATGTCATAAATGCCAATGCCATGGAGTTCATTCATATGATGCTCATGCATTACTTGTAATTAATTTGTATTTAATTCCTAGTTTAATTTTAATTCATTTTTAGTTAGTTCTAAGTTAGTTTCCAGTTAACTTTTAGCTCACTTTTAATTATCCTTTAATTCATTTGCAGTTCATTTCTAGTTAATTTTTAGTTAAGTCTCAGTTCAACCTTGATTCATTTCCAATTAACTTTTAGTTAATTCATAATTGATTTTTTGTTCATTTCTAGTTTAGTTTTACTTAATTCTTAGTTAACCATTAGTTCCCACATGGATGGACATGGGCCACACATAAGTGCACATGGGCCACATGTAAACTGGAAGTTCCTTGAGAAGTTTTTTTGAGCTAGGTACCCAATGAATATAAATAAAGGGAGAATCCCACATTATCTTTAATTTATTCAACACTAGTTTTGGGGACGTATCTTTGTCATGATTTTGTTCTATTGTTGTCATGTTATTCTAATAAAGTCTTTTTGCATTTAAATCATGCACAAATCATGTTTTTGTTTTTGATTTTCTTATTCCATGACTTGGATTTAGAATTTGGCTTGCTTTTGTTGACATGCTTTGAGAATTTTGTTGTTTAGTTCATTTTGTGCTTGTGACACATGAAGTGATTGATTTTCTTGTTGCATTTGTCTAATTGTAATAAGGACTTCTTCCATGGACATGATTGTCAAGGGCACAAAAATCCACAAGAATAAAGGTTAAAGGAGTAATCTAAGTTTAACTTTCAAACAAAGAACAAAACAAGATTATGTGATTTAAAAATAAAAACACAATAACTAAAAACAAAAACACAAGATGTGCAAAACCAACGTGGAAACAAATCTTTATTATGCTTACATATGTAAACATGAACATGAAAAGAATATGACAAGGCTATGGTGTAAGATTATGTTTAAGATTGGTGTTGAAAAATTGAAAAAATGAGGGGTCTTACTTTTATTTATATCCCTTTGAAGACCTAGTTTAAAGAAGCTTCCAAAAAGGCTTCTATGCATGCATCGAGTAAAGAAGCTTCTTGAAAACCTTCCTAATTGAAATCAATTATGAATTAACTGAAATTTAACTAAAACTTAATTGGGGTTTCATTAAGAGTGAATTTGGAGTTAATTGGAGTTATTTAGGACTTAACCAAAAATTAATCAAAAGTTAACTAAGATTTAATTAAGAGTTAACTAACACTTAACAAAAAGTTAATTCTTAAAAAATAAATATTGAGAACCTTCCTAACTAATAATCAACTATGAATTAATTAAAACTTAACTGAGATTTAACTAAAAGTCAATTAGAAGTTAATTAGAATTAATTAAGATTTAACCAAGAATTAATTTAAAAATAACTAGGAATTAATTTGGAGTTAATTAAAACTTAACTAGAAAATAACTAAAAGGTAATGAGAAATGAATTAAAACTTAAACTTAAAGTGAATTAAAAGTGAACTGGAATTGAACTTTGAGTCAAATGGAAATGAAATAAAACTTAATTTGAAGTTAACTAAGAGTGAACTAAAACTAAATTAAAAGTTAGGTACAAGTTTATTATAAGTCATGAATGATAATTCAAATGAATAATTCCATGGTATTAACATCTATGACATCACCTCCTTTCCTGGCAACAAGTTCCACCAAAAACAGACTTGGGCAACTTGTTCAGATATTGTTGATGAAATTCATGCACATTTTCCATAACATTTGATAGGTTTTTTATTGGTTCCCAAATGTGTTCATTCACATCATACCCATGCCAATGAATAAAATACTGGAGTTGATGATTAAAGACCTATGAATCCAAAATGTATTCCACTTCATATTCCTATTCACCATCGATTTCAATAGGTGGAAGGGGATCATGGATTTTTCTTGGAATGGTGGACATGTGGTAAGGTTCCAACAAGGAAACATGAAATATAGGATGGATTCTCATAGAACCTAGAAGCTTAAGTTGGAAAACCATGGCATTGATTTGTCTTCACAATGAAGAATGAACCTAACATTTAATGATCCAACTTTTCTAATGGGCTTATTGTTTTGATATATTGTCATTGAAGCCAAACCTGGTCTTCGACCTTGAAGTTGGGTTGTTCCTTTTGATGTTCATTAACATTTTCCTTGTATCGCTTTTGTGCTTCTTCAGTGTTAGACACAAGTTGAACTCAAACATTTGTTAGCCACAAGGCTCAATTTTTCGTTGTTGGATTCATGACTTTGTGCACACCTTGAATGTCAAACTTGGGGTACAAACCATGATTCGCAAAAATAGGTGTTTGTTGGGTTGATGAATGCACTATGTTATTATATGCAAACTTTGCCATGGCCAAAAGTTATAACCAATTATCTTAATGACATTATGAAAAATTGCGTTTGCCAACACTAATAGAAATCAGCTAAAATGTAACAATTCCATTTATGACTACATGTGACTTGTAGTCGTTTGTGACTAGATTTGGGAATATTTGCAACTACAAGACCAACTTTCAATTATTTTGATCATTTTCACAATTATGATGTAACTATTAGAAATTTCATCCTATTGGTTGCATCCTAAAGGTATTTTACAATGACATAGGGGTGTATTTTAATGTATGTAATATATAATAATAATAATAATAATAATAATA
>Ga0116229_10002482_pt1 | contig 29859 bp, 29 predicted proteins | sample S1TSphgellanicum_3_FD_87313 | JGI IMG/M metagenome (GOLD analysis project Ga0116229, IMG submission 87313) | Host-associated microbial communities from peat moss isolated from Minnesota, USA - S1T2_Fc - Sphagnum magellanicum MG | ecosystem: Host-associated > Plants > Peat moss > Unclassified...
TCGCCACGGTGTCATCCTGAGGCTCTCGAAGGATGGGCGTGAGATAACCGTGCGTGGCATGCCCATCCTTCGAGAGCCTCAGGATGACACGGTGGCGGCTCAGGATGACACGGTGGCGGCTCAGGATGACACGGTGGCGGCTCAGGATGACACGGTGGCGGCTCAGGATGACACGGTGGCGGCTCAGGAGACACGGTGGCGGCTCAGGAGACACGGTGGCGGCTCAGGATGACACGGTGGCGGCTCATGACCGAAGTTGATAGCCGGCGTCTGCCAGGAATTCTAGTGCAGGTAGTTCATCGGGTTGACGGGCTTGCCGTCGACGCGTACGCCGAAGTGGAGGTGCGGGCCGGTGACGTTTCCGGTCGCGCCGGAGGCGGCGATCGCCTGACCGCGCTGCACGTCTTGGCCGACCGAGACGAAGAACTGCGAGAGGTGGCAATATTCGGTCGAAAGCCGGCCGCCGTGCGTGATCACGATGTAGTTGCCGCAGCCGCCCGGATCCCACTGAGCGATGATGACGTGACCTTCGGCCGCGGCCGTCACCGTCGTGCCGGTCGGAACGCCGATGTCGATCCCGGCGTGCAGGATGAACGCGTGCGTGACGGGGTTGACGCGCATCCCGAACGGCGAGGTGATCGGGCCGCTCAGCGGCCACGAGAGGGCGCTCGGCGCGCCCGAGATCGGTGCGACCGGTTCGCCTGCGAGCATGCGCGCACGACGCTCGGCGGCCAGCCGCTCTTCCTCTTCGCGCTGCTTCTCGCGGATCAGCGATTCGAGCGCGGCTTCGGCATCGGCCGACTCTTCATCGAGTTCGCTGACCTCTTGCGCGACCTGGCGGCGCTGCGAATCCGCAACGGCGAGTAACTGCGCGCGCTGCTGCGCGAGATCGGCGAGCGCGAACTTCGCCTGCTGTTGGGCTTGCGATTCGTTCGCGAGCGTGGCCTCTTCGCCGAGCAACGCCGACTGGATCGCGCGCACGCGCGCTTCTTGTGCGCGGCGTTCGCGGATCGTCGATTCGTTGGCTTTGATGACGTAGCGGATGTCGTTCCAGCGTTCGACGAAATCGCTGAACGAACGCGCGCTCAAGAGCACGTCCACGAAACCGAGATCGCCGTGTTCGTAGATGTCGATCAGCCGGCGGCGTAATGCCTCGTCGTGACGCGCGAGCGTATGCTGTGCGGCGGCGAGTTGGGTTTGATTCCACGCCAGTTTGCGCTGCATCCAGCCCATCTGGCCGCCGAGTTGCGTGAGATGCGTGTTGACGACGGAGATATTGTGATTGGTGTCGTCGAGTTGGGCTTGGATCGAACCGACCCGTTCGCGCGCATCGTGGAGTTCGGCCCGCTTTTGCGCGAGCCGCGCCGCGATCGCCGCGGCCTTCGCTTGTTGCGCGCGGATACGGTCCTCAAGTTTCGAGGAGGCGGCCGCCGGCAAACAGGCCTGCACGACGAGCGCACTCGCCAGGCACAACGCCGGAACTCGACGGCCGATCGGCCGCAGACCGGCCGCTACACGTTCGGCGAAGCCGAACGCTTCAGGCACGCAGATAGCGGCCGACCGAGAGCCACGCGGAGATCATGCCGACGGCTGCGCCGACGGCGAGACACTCCAGCGCCAGCATCCCTTCGTTCACTTGAAACGGGACGAACGCGAGCATCTGTGCGAGCTTCGGGATCACTTCGAGCCGCGCGATGTAGAGGACCCCGAGCGCGAGCCCTGCGCCGAGCACGCCCGCGAGCATCCCCTCCGCGATGAACGGCATGCGGATGTACATGTTCGTCGCGCCGACGAGCTGCATGATGGCAATCTCGCGGCGGCGCGCGAAGACCGTGAGGCGGATCGTGTTCGCGATGATGATCGCCGCGGTGAAGACCAGCAAGCCGATCATCACGAGGCCGATCCGCGCGAGCACGTCGACCACGCGCAGCAACTTATCGACCGTGTCGGCCGCATAGTCGGTCTTCGCGACGCCGGCGAAGCGGTCGATGTGGGCCGCAACTACCGCAACCTGATCCGGCCGGTGGACGCGCACGTGGAAGGCGTTCGGCAACGGGTTCGTTGTGAGCAGCGAGGTGTCAAAATCTTTCCCGACGACCTCTTGCAGGCGGCGCAGCCCGTCGCGCTTGGGCACGTACTCGACGCTCGCGATGCGCGGATCTGCGGCGAGTTTCGCCGCGATCGTTTTCGATTGGGCGTCGGTCGTGGCGTCGGTCAGGTAGACCGCGATCTCGATCTTCGAGAGCAGCCCGTTGCCGACCGAGGCGACCGTGTCGCGCACGTAGAGGAACGCGCCGAGCATGACGATCGTGACCGCGACCGTGCCGATCGCGGTGACCTGCATTGCCGCGTTGCGGGTGAAGTTGGTGAAGACCTCACCCAGAAAGAACTTGAGTCTGCCCCAGTCCACCGAAATAGAACCCCCGCTCGTCGTCGTGCAGAATGCGGCCGTCTTCCAACCGGACGACGCGGCGGCGCATGCGGTCGACCACCGCCTGGTTGTGCGTCGCCACGACGACCGTCGTGCCTTTGAGATTGATCCGCTGCAGCAGTTCCATGATCTCGGTCGTGTTCGAAGGATCCAGATTCCCGGTCGGCTCGTCGCACAGGAGCAGCTTGGGGTTGTTCACGAGCGCGCGGGCGATCGCGCAGCGCTGCTGCTCGCCGCCCGAGAGTTCGCTCGGAAACATCCGGCTCTTGTGGGCCAGCCCCACCATGTCGAGCGCGCGCGGCACCTGACGCATGACGTCCTTCGTGCGCGCGCCCGTCACTTGCAGTGCGAACGCGACGTTTTCCCAGACCGTCTTGTGCGCGAGCAATTTGAAATCTTGGAACACGACGCCGATGTTGCGCCGCAGTTGCGCGACCTTGCGCCGCGTGAGCTTGTCGACGCGGATGCCGTCGACGAAAACATTGCCCGCGCTCGGTGTCATTTCACGGTAGAGCAACTTCAGCAGACTGGATTTCCCCGTCCCCGAATGGCCGACCAGAAAGACGAACGCGCCTTTCGCGATCTCGAGATCGACATCGTCGAGTGCACGAACGCCGTTGGCGTAGGTCAGGCTGACGCCGCGTAGGCTGATCAACCGGCCGCAAAGCCTCGCATTAAAGGGATTTTTCCGAACGCCCCTCAGTTCTACCTCCGACCATGAACTTCGATTTGACCGACGAGCAGAAGGCGATCCAGCAATTGTGCCGCGATTTCGCGCGCGAAGAAGTCGCGCCGAAGGCCGAGGAGCTCGATCGCAACGCCGAGTTCCCGTACGATATCGTGACGAAAATGGCGGGCCTGGGCCTCTTGGGACTTCCCTTTCCTGAGAAATACGGCGGTGCCGGTGCCGATACGGTGAGCTACGCGCTCGCCGTGATGGAGCTTGCGCGGGCGGATGCCTCGGTCGCCATCACCCTCGCGGCGCACGTCTCGCTGGGCGCCTCGCCCTTCTACCTCTTCGGAACCGAGGCGCAGAAAGAGACCTACCTCGTGCCGCTGGCGCGTGGCGAGCGGCTGTGGGGCTTCGGGCTCACGGAGCCCAACGCGGGCTCCGACGCCGGCGGAACCCAGACGAAAGCCGAGCTGCGCGACGGCCGCTGGATCATCAACGGCACGAAGGCATTCATCACGAATTCCGGCACCGACCTGACCGGCGGGACCACGATCACGGCCGTCACCGGGATCGACGCCCGGGGCCGCAGCGAAATCAGCAACCTGATCGTCCCGCAGGACACGCCGGGCTTCACCCGCTCGAAGAAATACAACAAGATGGGCTGGAAGGCGTCGGACACGCGGGAGCTGTCGTTCGCCGACGCCGCCGTGCCCGAAGCGAATCTGCTCGGCACGCGCGGGAACGGGCTCAAACAGTTCCTCACGATCCTCGACGGCGGCCGGATCTCGGTCGCCGCGCTTTCGATCGGCCTCGCCTGGGGCGCCTACGACCAGGCCTTCGCGTATGCTCGCACCCGTCATCAATTCGGGCAAGCAATCAGCAAGTTCCAAGCCATCCAGTTCAAACTTGCGGATATGCTCACCGAGATCGAGCACGGCAAGATGATGATCCTCAAAGCCGCGTGGGAGAAGGACAGCGGGCGTGACTTCGCGCTGACCGCGTCGCTCGCGAAGCTGTATTCGGGCGAGGTCTCGCGGCGGGTCGTCAACGAGGCGGTGCAGATCCACGGTGGCTACGGCTTCATGGACGAGTACCCGGTCTCGCGGATGTACCGCGATCAGAAGATCAATGAGATCGGCGAGGGCACAAACGAAGTCCAACGCCTTGTCATCGCCCGCCTGATGGGACTGTAGTTGCATGAAACGTGTTACGCTCGCCGCGCTCGCCGGCATCGCTCTCCTGACTGGGCAAGCCTATGCGCAGCTTGCCACCGGCGCCGTCGCGCCCGCTTTCTCGGTCCAGGCCGCGCTCGGCGGAGTGATATCGACGTTCGATCTCAAGGCCGCGCTCGCGAAGGGCCCGGTCGTGCTCTACTTCTATCCGAAGTCGTTCACGACGGGCTGCACGATCGAGGCGCACGCGTTCTCCGATCATATCGCCGATTTCAAGAAGTACGGCGCGACGGTCATCGGGATCAGCGCCGACGACATCGCGACCCAGGAGAAGTTCTCGACCCAAGCGTGCCGCTCGAATTTTCAAATCGGCAGCGACCCGACGCTCGGGATCGCGAAGCACTACGATGCCGTCTTGAATAGCCAGTACGCGAATCGGACCTCGTACGTTATCGCACCGAACGGAACGATCGTTGAAGCCTATAGCGATTCTGCGCCGCTGCCGCACATCGAACGCGCCCTCAAGGCGCTCGCTTCGCTCGACGCGAAAACGTAACGATGTCCGAAGAGTCGCGCCTGTGGCGGTTAACCGATATCGCGATCGACAAACTCGATGAGTTGCCGTTCGGCGCGATCGTCGTCGACTATAGTGGAAACATCGTCGCGTACAATCAGTACGAGGCGCGCATGGCGCGCCTGGAACGCGAAGCGGTCATCGGGCGCAATTTCTTCCGCGACATCGCACCGTGCACCGCGGTGCAGGCATTCCAGGGCAAACTGAATGCCTTCTTGAGCCTGCCCGACCACGTCAGCGAGAGCTTCGACTACTTCTTCCCGTTCGCCCACGGATCGGTCGACGTGACGATCACCTTCATCAAACTCGCCGGCAAGAAACAGATCCTGATCGCGGTCGAACGAACCGACAAGACGCCGGCCGGCGTCCCCACCAGTTAGGCCCTGTCCTCCAACGAGGTCGCGCCTACCGCGTCATCCTGACCCGCCAACGAGGTCGCGCCTGCCGCGTCATCCTGACCCGCCAACGAGGTCGCGCCTGCCGCGTCATCCTGACCCGCCAGCAATGTCATCCTGACCGGCCACGCGGCATGAACCGTGAAGCCACCACCATGTCATCCTGAGGCTCTCGAAGGATGGGCGTGAGAAAACCGGTGCGCTGCGCATGGGCACGCACGGACTGGTCGATTCCGTATCACGATGCGGAATGGGGCAAACCGCTGCACGATGATCGTGCGCTCTTCGAGTTGCTCACGCTCGAAGGCGCGCAAGCCGGGCTCAGCTGGGAAACGATCTTACGCAAGCGCGAGCGCTACCGGATTGCCTTCGACGGGTTCGATCCGGCCCGCGTCGCGCGCTATGGCGCACGCAAACGCACGGAGCTGCTCGCCGATGCGGGGATCGTGCGCAACCGCCTCAAGATCGATGCGACGATCGGCAACGCGGCGGCATTCCTCGCCGTGCAAGAAGCGTTCGGCTCGTTCGACGCCTATTGGTGGTCGTTTGTCGACGGCAAGCCGATCGTCAACCGGCCGCGCACGATGGCCGAAGTTCCGGCGAAGACGGCGCTCGCCGAGCGCACGAGCGCGGACCTCAAACGGCGCGGATTTCGCTTCGTCGGGCCGACGATCGTCTATTCGTTCATGCAGGCGAGCGGTGTCGTGAACGACCACCTCGCCGATTGCGCGTTCCGCTAACGCTCAGGCGTAGACGGGTGCGCTGAGGTCGATGCGCTGCGCGCCGCGCGCCGCTGCGGCGCGTGCCAGCTCGTCGCTCGAGGTGAAGAGCAATGTTTGTCCGTCGAGTGCGCCGCGTTCGACGATCGGCAAGCAGCGTTCGATCCGCTGCGCGTCCCAATACGCGAACGGATCGTCGAGCAAGAGCGGCGGGGTCTCGCCGCCTTCGGCAAACATCCGGGCCATTGCGAAGCGCACGACGAGATAGGCCTGGTCGCGCGTTCCGGCGCTGAGAAATTCGATCTTTTCGATCGCCTGCGTCTCCGGGATGCGTACCGTGATCTCGAGCGTCGCCGGGTTGACGCGCAGCTCGCCATAGCGGCCCGCGGTGATCGTCGAAAACGTTCCGGCAGCGTAGTCTTCGAGACGACGCGCGAAGGACGAGTGCGCTTCCTCGGTGCGCGTTTCCAACGTCTCCTTCGCGAGCGTAAGCGCGCGCTCGAAGGCCTCGAGCCGCGCGATCTCCGCTTCGCTGTGCGCGATCGCCTCGTCGAGTTCGGGCAAGTCGGGGATCGCGCGTTCGGCAGCCGTGAGTTCGCCCTGCATTGCGGCAAGGTCGCGCTCGACGCCGCGCAGCGCATCGACGATGGTTGCGCGTTCGTCTTCGATCGCGCGCAGGGAAATCGTCTCGTCGTCGAGCGGTTCGACGCCCGCGGCGAGCAGGTCGGCGAGTTCGTTTTCGAGCGCATAGTCGTCGGCGGTGCCGAGAATGGTCGACTTCTGGACCTCGAGGAAGCTCAAGCGTGCGTCGATGCCGTCGCGTTCCCGTTTACGCGCCGCGCGCTGCGCGATCGCCGTGCGGGCGGCCGTGCGCGGGCCCGTGACGTCGGGGACGAGGGCGCCGGCGATGCGGTCGAACCGTTCGCCCGCGAGCGTCGCCGCGCGGCGTGCCGCTTCAGCCCGTGCCAGCGCCGCGTTCGCCGCCGTGTATTTCGCTTCCAGATCGGCCAGCCGTTCGCGGCGCCGGGTCAAATCCTCGACGCTCAGGACGCCGATCGGATCGAGGATCGCCGCGATCGCGGCGGCGGCCCGGCCCTCGGCCGCCAGCGCTTCGTCGGCGCGCTGCTGCTGCGCCGCCGCAGCACGGACGCGCACGGCGCGGCCACGGCCCTGCAAGGCGGCAACGCCGAGCAGCACGAGGGCGATCCCACCGCAGATCGGCGTCCAGAACCAATCGTGTGCGATCGCGAAGCCGATCGCGGCGCACAGCGCGACGAGTCCGAGCGCGAGCATGGCGCCGAGAAATCCGCCGGCCGCGCCAGCCGGACGCACCGAACGTGCTTCGTTTGCGGCGGCGGTCGCGCGCGAGCGCGCCGTCGCGGCTTCTTGGGCCGCGGTGGTGAGCTCGGTAAAGGCGTCATCATCGACGCGGCCCGCGTCGGCGCGCCGGTCCGCGAGCTCGTGCGTCTCTTCTTCGCTCAAACGCGCGCGTTCGGCATCTTCTTCGGCGCGCTGCGCGAGCGCCGCGGCGGTATCGGCCGCATGATACGCGTCGATCGCCTCGCTCTCGCCGTCGGCGTTGAAGGCGGCGACGTCGTCGAAGACGGCGCGCGCGGCTTGCACTTCGGCGTATTGTTCGCGCCACGCGCGCAAGTCGGCGAGGCGCGCGCGCAGCAGGCCGGCGCGGCGGCCGCGTATGCGCCGTTCCGCTTCGCTCGCCGCCGCCGCGAGCCGCTCGCGTTCGAGTGCGGTCTCTTCGATGCGCGCGCGCAATTCATCGAGGGTCGCCAGCGACGCGCGCGCGGCGTCGGCACTGCGGCGTTCTTCGTCGAGCCGTTCGCGCAGTGCGCGCAGCGGCGCATTCTTGCGTGCCTGCTTCGTGCCGACGTGCGTGCGCAACGCATCGTCGATGCGTTTGAGCGCACCGCGCGCCGCGTCTTCACGCGGACCGCCGTCGAGTGCGTGCGCGAGCGCGTCCGCGACGGCGCTTACGTCTTTGCCGTCTTCGATCGGCATCTGCTGCTGGCGCACGTACGCGGCGTTCCAGAAGGCATCGATCCCGATGCCCAGATGCGCCCGGCCGGGGACGAGCGAGCGGCCTTCGCCGAGCTCGGCCGCGAGATCGGTGCCGTTGCGGTCGTAGACGCGCGGCGCTTTGGCATCGTAATCGCGCGCTACTTCGATCTCGCGCCCATTCTTGAGTTCGTAGGCGAGCGTCGTTGCGAACGGTCCGCCGTCCCAGGGGCGCCACAGTTCTTTGCGCCGCTCGAGTCCGTAGAGCGTCGCGGCGATCGCCGTGCACAGGGTCGACTTTCCGCTTTCGTTCTCGCCGAAGATCACGTTGAGCCCGGGTGCGAAGGTGAAACGCCGATCGCGCAGCCGGCCGAATCCCGTGATGCTCAGGGTTCGCAAGATCACGGCGCGATCTCCGTGCCGTCGAACGCGGCGACGAGCGCGCGCAGCGCGCCCTCGGCACGCGGATCGCCCGCCTCGCGCAGGGCGAGGAGATCGGCGATGGCGTGGCCGCGCACGTTCGGTTCCTCGCCGAGCGCGGCGAAATCGGCGATCGTCGTCTCGTCGATCACTTCGAGGCCGCCGACCGCCGCGCCGTAGCGTTCGGCGAGCAGGTCGCGATCGAGTCGCGTCCCGCGCTCGAGCGCACCGCGCAAACGCATCCGCACGTAGTCGCTCGCACCGGCGCCGCCGAGCGCATCTTCGAACGCTTTGCCGATCGCGTGGTCGTTGCCGGCGCGGCTGAGATCGACGTTGAGATCGAGCAGTCGCGTGCGCGCAAGTTCGATCGGCTCGATCGTGATCTGCGGTCCGTCGATGCGGACGAGCAATGCGCCGTGCGTGCCGCGTTCGCCGAATTTGATCGGTTCGGGCGAGCCCGGATAGGCAAGCTGCGTCGTGCCCTTGCGTTCGACGTAGCCGCCGTGAAAGTGGCCGGCGAGCGCGAGCGTCGCCCCCGAGGCGACGATCTCGTCGAGCGTGAACGGTGCGGTCGCGCGTTTGTTGGGCGGCATGCGCTGCTCGTCGCTGCCGTGGAAGAGCGCAATGCGCGCGCCGGGGCGGTCGAAGCGTGCGGTCGCGAACGGGCGCGGCGGGTCGGCGGGGGTATGACCGAACCCGTAGAGCGTGAGATCGTCGGCGAGCGGGAACGCGCTCCAATCGGGTTCCGCGAAGACGCGCACGTTGGCCGGCAGATCGTCGCGCGCGTAGAGCGAGCGCGCCGCGTACGGATCGTGATTGCCGGGCGCGATGTAGATCGGTTTCCCGAAGCGCGCGAAGTGCTCGAAGAGAAAGCGCGCGGTTTGCGGGCCGGCGCGCTGCGCTTCGTAGAGATCGCCGCCGAAGGTGAGTGCGTCCGCGCCACGGTCGCGAGCGAGATCGACGATCCGCACGAACGCGTCGGCGAGCGCGGCACGCCGCGCGCCCCCGCCGCGAACGTCGGTGAACGTCGTCTCGAGATGCAGATCCGCGGCGTGGACGAGCGTGAACATCAGGTCAGAAAGCGGCGCAGCCAGCCGAGCGTGCGGGTCCAGGCGTCGGCAGCCGCGGATCCCACATACGCGGCGCGGGTGTCGTCGAAGAACGCGTGGCCGGCTTCTTCATAGATTTTCACGTCGTGCGGCACGGTGAGTTGCGCGAACATCATCCGCACGTCGGCGGCGCGGATGCTCTGGTCGCGGGACCCGTAGTTTCCCATCAGCGGGGTCGTAATCTTTTTTGCATACGCGAAGGTGTCGGGCGTCACCGGCGCATCTTTGGGCGCGCCTTGGAGCACGTCGCCGTAGAACGCGACGGCCGCCGCATAATCGTTATCGCCGATGATCTCCCGAATCGTGATCCCGCCGCCCATGCAGAAGCCCGAGATTCCGACCTTCGCGTTCGCGGCTTTCGTGCGGATCCAATCGCGACCGGCGAGGAGATCGCCCTTGACGTGCTCGGGAACGAGCGCGCTTGCCATCGGCCGGAAGAGGCTGATGTCGCTCGTACCGTCGCCGCTGGGCGGCTGAGAACGCGCGTAGAGCGCCGGCGCGATGCAGATGAAGCCTTCTTTGGCGTAGCGGCGGACCGTGTCGCGCAACTGAGCGTCGACGCCCCAAACGGCCTGCACGAGCACGAGTCCCGGCGTCCCGGGCGTCAGGTTGACGGGCCACGCGGCGTAGGAATCGATCGTGGCGTCCGGGCGCACGAGCGGTGGGCGCGCGACGACGATCGCGGGATCGTTTTCGGCGACGATCGGCGGGTGCGGTTGGCCGAAGCCGTCCGCTTGCGCGAGCGCGCTGGCGACCGTCGAGCCGAGGGCGGCCGCGCCGGCGCCGAGCCCGACGAAAACGCGGCGATTGAACGCCGCGTTTGCCGGAATGGTGGGATCGATGAGGTCGGCCACGACGGGCTCCTTCTTATGAGGTGAAGAGATGCCCGCAGGCGACGGCGTGCGAATTCGGCGACGTTCCGGCATAAATCAGGAGCGAGTAGTTGCCCGAGAGCAGTTTTGACTGCGGCGCATCCAAAAGCGTTGCGCCGCGCCCGCGGGTGATGTCGTTGAGGCGCCAGGTGGCGCTTGCGGAGACGTTGTCGCAATCGGACCCGCGATGGATCGTGACCGCTTCGGGTTTGCCCGGCGCCCCGTCCACGGTGATCGAAACGAGGGTCTTTGCGCCGCGGCGGAAGAGCGTGACCGAGCCGATCTGTCCGGAATTGTTCAGCTCTTCGATTCCGAGCTTGAAACCGGAACCGGAGTCTTGGGCGGAAGCGACTCCGCCGAGGGTCAGCGCGATCGTGAAGACCGCGGCGAGCAGACGTTTCATGCCTCGCCACTACGGAGCCCGGAGGGGCCGCGCCTCTTCGCGTCCTCGCATCGCGGCGCGTACCTCGTTTATGTTGTACGGTGAGGGAAGTTGTATGGCGTACAAGTTGTATGGCCTACAAGTTGTACGAAAGACAGCATCCACAAAAGGGGTCCCCTGCCGACATGAGGGCGTTCCCTAATGGAAGTTGCGCGCGCGCACGTGTTCGGTGGTGCCCGCGGTGTCCAGCGGGCGGCAGCGCTTCATGATGATGTCGATCGCGCCTTGATCTTTTTGCAGTTTGCCGTCGATGATGAGGGCGCGTGACTGGCGGATCGTGCGCCGGAAGCGTTCGTAGATGTCGGGGCGCACGATCACGTTCACGAGACCCGTCTCGTCCTCGAGCGTGAGAAAAACGAAGCCCTTTGCGGTGCCGGGGCGCTGGCGCGTGATCACCATTCCGGCGACCGTGCAGATGAGGTTGTTCGGCATCGCCGGCAGCCGCGCCGCGGCGAGCACGTTCTGTGCGTCCAGCGCTTTGCGAAAGTGCGCGATCGGCTGCACGGCGGCGACGCCCGTCGCTTCGAGGTCGAGCGACGTCGTCTCGATCGCGTTCGGTGCGGCGAGCACCGGCAGCGGTTCGTCGACGTCCATGCTGCGGCCGAGTTCGCCGCGCGCTTCGCGTTCGTCGAGGCCGCGCAGCGCCCAGATCGCATCGCGCCGCCGCTCGTACCAGGGCCGGAACGCATCCGCGGCGGCGAGCTGTTCGAGCGGTTCGCGGCCGAGCTGCGTGCGCCGCGCGAAATCGACCAGATCCGCGAACGGTTCGCCGGCGAGCCCGGCTTCGAGCGTCGTGCGCTGCGCTTCGCCGAGCCCGCGCACGAGATGGAACCCCAACCGCAGCGCGCCCTCGTCATCGACGAAACTCCACCATTCGCTCGCGTTCACGGTGACCGGCTTGACCACGACGCCGTGCCGGCGCGCATCGTTGACGAGCACTTCGGTTGCGTAGAACCCCATCGGCTGCACGTTGAGGATCGCGGCGCAGAACACGGCCGGTTCGTGGCACTTCACGTAGGCCGACGCGTACGCGAGCAGCGCGAAACTCGCCGCGTGCGATTCGGGGAAACCATAATCGGCGAAGCCTTCGAGCATGTGGAAGAGCTGCTCCGCGGCGACGCGGTCGATGCCGTTCGCAACCATGCCGTTCACGAGTTTGGGAAAGATCTGCGCCATCCGTTCGTGCGACCGTTTGTGGCCCATCGCGCGGCGCAGCGTATCGGCTTCGCCCGGCGTGAAGCCCGCCGCCTCGATCGCCATGCGCATGCCCTGTTCTTGGAAGAGCGGGACGCCCAGCGTGCGTTCGAGCACGGGTTTGAGTTTGGGATGCGGATAAGTGACGGGTTCGAGGCCGCTGCGCCGGCGTAGGAACGGATGGATCATATCGCCTTGGATCGGGCCCGGGCGGATGATCGCGACCTGCATGACGATGTCGTAGAAGCAGGCAGGTTTGAGGCGCGGCAGCATCGATTGCTGCGCGCGCGATTCGATTTGGAAGACGCCGATCGTATCGGCGGCCTGCATCATCGCGTAGGTCGGCTTATCGTCGGCGGGGATCGTCGCGAGATCGAGCGGCGGCCGGTCGGGATAGCGGCGCCGGAAGAGCGTGAAGGCATCGCGCAAAAGCGAGAGCATTCCGAGGCCCAAGAGATCGATCTTGATCAGCCCGAGATCGCTCAGGTCGTCTTTGTCCCATTGGATGACGGTACGATCGCGCATCGTCGCCCACTCGACCGGCGCGACGCGCACCAGCGGATCGCGCGTGATCACCATCCCGCCCGAATGGATGCCGAGATGACGCGGAAACCCGTCGATGCGCCGGCACAGCAGCATCAACGTCGCGCCGAGCGCACCGCCGACCGGTGCGCTGCGATCGGGATCCGGATCGCTGCCGAAATCCTTCGCGACGAACCCGTACTGATGCGAGGGATGCGCGTTCACGACCGGTGCGATGGAGCGTTGGGGGTCGCTACGCGCGCCCCGAGCTTCCTTGCGCTCGTCGGCGCTCTCGAAACTCGGCGTGACATCGCCGCGCGAATGATACTGATTCGAGCCGGCATCGAGGTCGCGCCGCTTCCGGATCGACGCAGGCAGATCGGGATACGCTTGCGGCGCGGTTCCTAGAGCCCCCGCTAGTGACTCGCGTGCATCGTATTCCTCGACGACGCGCTCGACTTGCGCGAGCGAGAGTCCCATCGCTTTGCCCGCGTCGCGGATCGCCGAACGCGTGCGATAGGTGATGACCTCGGCCGTCATCGCCGCGTGCTCGCGATCGTAACGGTCGTAGACGTATTGGATGACTTTTTCGCGATCCTGATGCGCGAAGTCGATGTCGATGTCGGGGACTTCGGCACGTTCTTCGGAGAGAAAGCGCTCGAAGAGCAAATCGTGTTTGACGGGGTCGACCGCGGTGATCCCGAGCGCATAGCACACGGCGGAGTTCGCGGCCGAGCCGCGGCCCTGACAGAGCACGCGGAGTTCGTTTGCCGCGCGTACGATGTCCCATACGACGAGGAAGTAACCCGCGAGGTCCATCCGCGCGATGATGCCGAGCTCGTATTCGAGTTGGCGTTCGACCTTCGTTTCCAGCGGTTGCGGAAAGCGCGTCTTCGCGCCGCGATAGACGAGCGTGCGCAGATACGATTGGTGGCTCGTCTCTTCAGGCGGCACCGGAAAGTGCGGGAATTGGCCGGCGAGTTTGTCGAGTCGGAACGTGCAGCGTTCGGCGATCGCCAGCGTGTTCGCGATCGCGTGCGGATAGGCGGCGAAGAGTGCCGCCATCTTGGCCGGCGACTTCAGATCGTGTTCGTGATTGGGACGCAAGAGCGTCCCCGCTTTGGTCAGCGTCGTCTTGTAGCGAATGCACTGCAGCACATCAGCCAGCAGCGCATCGTCGCGCGTCGCATATGCGACGCCGTTGGTCGCAACAAGCGGAACGCCCAGCGCGCGGCCGAGTTTCGCCGAGGCGTGGATGAGCGCCGCGTCCTCGCTGCGCGCGTGGTGCTGCACTTCGAGAAAGAACGCATCGGGAAACCGGTCGCGCAGCTCCACCCCGACGCGCTGCGCCTCGATCTCATCGCCGGCTACCAGCGCGCGTTCCGGCAGCCCGTTGCGCCACCCCGAGAGCGCGATCAGCCCCGCCGTCCGTCCCTCGAGATCGCCGAGTTCCAGCCGCGCATCGCGCTTACGCCCCCGCAACTGAGCGATCGAAATCAGCTGCGCAAGGTTCTGATACCCCACCCAATCTTGCGCCAACAACACCAGCCGTGGCGACTCCGTCGGCACCTCACTCGCCGCCCGCGCCCCCTTGGGTCGCCCCGTGCGCATGCCGGCAGCCCGCCCCCGTCGTGCCCCAGTCATCGGCCCCCGCGCCCCGGTGCTATCCGTGGGACGCATGTCATCCGTGGTATCCCTGTCATCCTGAGCCGAGCCTGCCCTGAGCCCGTCGAAGGGACGGATGGGCCCGAGATCCACCGTCATCTCCGCCCCAACGATCGTCCCGAGCGTCGTCCCCCTTGCCGCCTTTGCAAACCGGACCTGCCCGTACACGCCGTCCCGGTCCGTCAAGGCAACCGCCTCGAGCCCGAGCGCAATCGCGGTCTCGACCAGTTCCTCGGGGTGCGAGCCGCCCTCGAGAAAGCTAAAGTTGGACCACGCGTGCAACTCGGCGTACCGGGGCAGAGCGGACATGGGCGGTCAGCATACGAACATACGTTCGATAAGTCAACGGTCTTTTGCGTACGATCGTGGACAAATCTGCGTGTGAGCAGTATTCTGGCCGCGGTGACCGCCAAGGCCACCGAGTACGCTCGGCCTGCGAAGGAGCCCCGTGAAATCATCTGTTGCTGCCGACGCCGCGAAGCGTGTATCAGCGCGGGAGTTGCTTCGCCTCAATGTCATATCGGGACGAGCCGACGCGGATATTTCCCAAGAAGAGCTTGCGAAGCGATCCGATGTCTCGCGAGCCTGGATCAGCCGAATCGAATCCGGCAGTGCCGATCCCGGACTCGATGTCATCGACCGAATCGCCGCCGCCCTCGGAAAGTCGGTGGCTGAACTCTTTGTCGAATATGAAATCGACGTTCGAGAACCGGACGATGACGAGCTCATACGCCGTGCCGCCGCTCCTGACGACGAGTTCGTTGACGCACAAGCTCGACTCGATGCTATCGACGAGGCGGCAGGTCGACCGTCAAAACGCTACTCGCGCCGCGGTCGGCCACCCCTCGCACGTCGGACGTTCGTCCCCACGGAAGAGCTCAAGGAAGCCTTTGCGCACTTAGCACCGATCGATTATAAGCAGTTTCGCGCCGACATCGACGCGCACATCGATCAGAGCGTTCTGCCCGGTGACGATCGCTGATCGCCGTGTGATGTCCTTGCCGATCGCGAAGTTCATCGCGCGTACGGCAATTACCGTCGCGATTTCTGCGATCGTCTTCTCACTGTTTTCGCCGCTCGTGTTCGGTGAACGCACAGCCCTGCCGCTCGACTTGGGCGACATGCGCGCTACCGTCTTCGGCATATGTCCAGGGTTCGTAGAGCGTCGAGAACTTCGTTATGGTCCGCTCAGCACGAGTAGCGCGAACGTACCGGGGGTAATCGTGCGCGTTGGTCGCGTTTCGCCCGGGGCGGGCGGCCCGGTAACGATGTTTGCGGTGACGAGATAGATCGTGTGCGTCACGGGATCGAGCGCCATCGTGCGCGCGCCGGCTTTCGTCGTCGCCGTTTGCACGACGCTGAACGCGTACGGGGAATCTTCGTGAATGACGGTGAGCGTGCCGTCGCGACCGTTCGAGCTGAACGCGAGCTGAGTGCCGGGATCGAACGCGCTCGCATCGGGCCCCGCGCCGATCGCGGGCGTTGCGAGGACTTTGCCGGTGAGTGCGTCGACGACCGCCATCAGCTTGTTCGAGCACACCGCGAAGAGCCGCGCGTGGGCGACGTCGATCGAGAGACCGGACGGCCCGTCGCACGGCGCGATCGGCCACGTGTTGATGATCTGATCGGTCTTTGCATCGATCGCGACGATCTCGTTCTTGTCCTCGATGTTGTTGAAGAGCACGCCGTTCTGATTGCTGACCGCAAACTCGGGTTTGCCGGGAAGCGGGATCGTGCCGGCGACTTTCAAGCCGACCGCGTCGATTGCCGTTGCATCGTTGCTGCCGCCGTCGAAGGTGAATACGCGTTTGCTCGCCGGGTCGTAGACGATGCAATCGGGATTCTTGCCGGCGATCGGGATCGTCTGGATCGTCTTGAGCGTGCGCAGATCGAAGACGGTCACGCTGCCGTCACGACCGTTGCTGGTAAAGCCTTCATGGAGATCGGCGGCGATCGCGATGCCGTGCACGCCGCCCGTGCCGGGGATGTCGCCGACGATCGTGCCGGCCGCATCGACGACCATCACGTGCGTCCCGCGCGAGATGAACAGATGCCGGTTCACGCTATCGTAGGTGAGATAGTCCCAGCCGCCGTCGCCGCCGAGGACGACGCTGTTCGTGAGGGTGTAGGCGGTCGCCGCGCGTGCGGTCGACGGCGCGGAGATGGTGGCAGCAACGATGAGGGCGCCGGCCACTGCGCCAAGCCGACGAAGGACGAAATGCATACCGCGCCTTTTTGCCCCCGGCCCGGCCCTTCATTCCGGAGACTGGCTCGCGAGAGGGCCCCCGATTGCAGTCACCAAAACCGGTGTTAATCGCGCTCTTTGGGTGGAGGAAACGTTTGCGTATCCGGCTGTCTTCGAGTCTGTTCTGTGCCGTACTCCTCGCCGTTTCGGTCGATCATTCATCGCCCAGTAGCGCCGCGACAACGTCGCCGCCACGACCACCTGATGGGACGTACTCCTACACGCTGAGCGTCGGGGGCGTCACCTACGGTACGTTTACCGATGTCATCGACGGAGCGTCAGCGGGCACGATCGCCGTACGTGAAAATGCCAGCATGCCGGCCGCGCAGCTCGTTGGCACATCGACCACACGATACACCGCGTCGACTCTGCAAGAACTGGGATACACGTCCGACTTCACGGCAGCGAACACCAAACAGCATACGGATGTGACCGTGATGGCTCGTGGGGCGCATGGCGTCGCGACGCCCGGCGGGTCGGTCGACATCCCGCTGGCCGCGGCGACCGCATTCATCATAACGACCGACAACCTCGCCGGATGGAATCTCATGGTTCCGAGCATCCTCCATGCAACCATGGCGAAAACGTTTACGCTCGGCGTCTTACAAGGTGGAGTTGCCCTTGCCGTTAAGGTTAGTTCCGATGCGCCGCCAACGCGGCCCGCAGCGGCACTGGCCGGCGACGCCAGCGTGACGTTAACGTATCCCGGCTTTCTTGAGACGTTATGGTACGATCCGGCGACGTACGTCGTGCACGATATTGTTGTACCCGCGCAGAGCTTCGAAATCCAGCTAACCAAGATGACGCCCGCGACCGCCGTGCTCGCGGCGCCGGCACTTGCCGTCGCCCTCCCGACGCCGGCGCCCCACTTTTCCAGCCGCGATGTGCATTTCACATCGGCCGACGGAACGGTTCTCGCCGGGACACTTACGGTACCGGACGATGCGAAGCGTCCCTGCGCCGCGATCGTTTTCATTCACGGAAGCGGCCCACAAGATCGGAATGAAACGATCGGACCGAACCCGATCTTTTTGCAGCTCAGCAATGCGCTCTCGAACGATGGCTACGTCGTGCTGCGCTACGACAAGCGCGGAATCGGTGAGAGCGGTGGCGCACAAACCGGCGGTACGCGCGAGCAGCTGCTCGCCGATATCGAGGCGGCGTTCGCGTTTGTGTCGACGCAGCCCGAGGTCGATGCGAAACGTGTCTACCTGCTCGGCCATAGCGAAGGCGGTGAACTCGCCCCGACGGTGGCTGCCCGTCAACCAACGGTCGCCGGGATCATCCTGATGGCGCCGCCGGCGTTACCGTTATCGCAAGTTTTGATGCAGCAGACGCTCGCCATGGTTCCCGCCGCACAGAGCAAGGATGCCGAAGCCCAAGAGCTCGCTGACCTGCAGAAGCTGCGCACGAGCAATGCGCTCCGTGATGCGTGGCTCCGTTCTTCGCTGGATGTCGATCCAACGGTCGACATCGCGCGCGTTCACGTGCCGATCCTCATTCTGCAAGGCGGGTCCGATGTTCAGGTGCGCCCGACGGATCTGCCCCGGCTCGCTGCGGCGGCACGCGCGACGAACCGCGATGTCACGATCGACACGTTCGACGGCCTAAACCATCTCTTCGAGCCGGTGCCGGCGGGAGCAGCGCAGACGCCGGAGGAGGCCGTGGCCCAATATCTCTCCGTCCCCGCGCGTGTCGACGATCGTGTCCTCGCTGCACTTGCCGCCTGGCTACAAAAGCACGCCGGATAGTTTACGTCGCCGCTTCGTACTGCATCACGCCAAACGCGTTTCCAGCCGGATCTTCCAACCACGCCAGCGTTCCGACCGTCGGGATCGTGACCGGTTCCATCACGACGCGGCCGCCCAGCGGCGCGACCTTCGCGAGCGTCGCGGGCAGGTCGTCGACGGCGACCGTGCACTCGAAGCCGGTCATGCGCGCGCCTTCCGCGAGCTCGCGACGTTGCTGGAGTGCCGCGCGCATCACGGGCGCCGTCGGCCGATCGATCTGATAGAATCCCGGCGGTCCCCAGGGTTCGAAGCGCCAGCCGAAGAGGCCGGTGTAGAACGCCATCGCGGCGTCGAGGTCGTCGGCGTTGATCGCGAAATGCGCGACCGACCCGTGGGGAGGAGCGAAGTCTGTCATGCGCCCATTGTGCCAGCATGCGGGAGCACGCGCTTGCGCGGACGCGTCAAGACGTATCGCCGATTCGACACGGCGAGTCGCCGCTGCGCGTTTTCGCCCTGACGGCCGGTCCGACGGGCCTCGTGCCGCCGCAGCCCGCAGGCTGGTCGCATCTCGTCACCGTCCGCACGGGCGTCGTAACCGTCGATGCTCGCGGCAGCCAAACGCTGGTGACGCCGGGACTCGCGATGTGGATTCCCGAGGACGTTCCCTACGCACTCGACCTGCGGATGCGCTGCGACGTGCGCATTCTCTATTGCACGACGGAACGGGCGCCGGCTCGCGAGTTGTCCATGGTCGTGATCCCGGCGCTCTTACTCGAATCGATCGAACGCGCCGTGCAGTGCGGTTATCTCGATCCCGCGCTCGATCGCGATGCGCGGCTGCTTGCGGTGATGCACGACGAACTCGCGGCCTTGACCGATGTACGGCCGGCCTTCACCCTGCCTTCGCCGCGCGATCCGAATCTTCGAACCGCGATCCAGCGTGTGCTGGCCTCGCCGGAAGAGATGCCGTCGATCGCCTCACTCGCGAGTACAGCGAATCTCTCCGTGCGCACATTCGAGCGGAGATTCATCGAGGAAACGGGCCTGACGCCGCGCACCTGGCTGCGCCGCGCTCGCCTCATCACAGCAGTCGTCGCACTTACGTCCGGTGCGTCCGTGACCGAAGCGGGCTTCGCCTGCGGCTATTCGTCGCTGAGCGCCTTCATCTGCGCGTACCGCACGATGTTCGGCACGACTCCCGGTCAACTGCGCTTGGAACGAACGTCTTAGGGGACCATATGCGTGTCCGCCGGATCCTGCGGCGGCGTCTTGATGGCGATTGCGCGCAGGTGGCCGGAGCTGATCACGGCGCCGGAGTGCGGCGTGCCCTTGGGGATCACGATCAAATCGCCGGCGTGGACGGTCTGGGTCTTATCGCCGAGCCAAAACGTCGCGCTGCCTTCGATGATGTATTGAATTTCGTTGGCATCGGCATGGAAGTGTTTGCCGACCGAGCCTTCTTGCACGGCGACGGTTGCGCCGTCGGCCGTGACGAGCGTTTTCGAGCGCAGCATCGAGCCCGGACGGATCGGGCCGATGTCGTCGGCGGTCATCGCGCCGATATCGATGATCTGCGGGGTGAGCGGGGGAGCCGCGGCTTGCGCGACGGGGACGGCATGCGCGCAGACGAATCCGGCCAAGAATGCGAGCGCGACGAGAGCAACAACGGAAAAACGACGCATGAGCACCTCCGCAGGCGCCCATTCGGACCTCGAGTTGGCGCGCCTGCTCGCCGAAAACGGCCGCTATCCGGAGGCCCAGACGCGACTTCTGGCCTTGCTCGGTCGCGAACCGCGCAACGCGGCAGCGATCGTCGAGCTCGGACGCGTCGTGCTGGCGAGCGGCACGCGCGACGATGCGGAGACGATCCTACGCCACGCGGTCCGCACGGCACCGGATTCCGCCGACGCCCACGCGACGCTCGCGTATACGCTCGCGGCAAGCGGCGCATACGATGATGCGAAGCGCGCGTACGAACGCGCGCTGGCCCTCGATCCGGAGCTGGCGATCGCGCATCATGGGCTCGCGGCCGTCTTCGAAGCAACGGGTGAGGTTGCGCGTGCAGCGGAGGAACGTCAGCGCGGCATGCGCGCGCGTCCGGTCACGTTCTTGCGCAGCCACGCACCGGCGGGTGCGCCGCGCGTCGTTGTGTTGGGAACCGCGCGCACCGGGAACACGCCGCTTGCTGAGATGGTCGATCCCGCGACGTTTGCCGTCGCCGCGGTCGTTGCCGAACACGCCGATGCAGCGATGCTTCCCGCACACGACGTCATCGTCAACGCGATCGGCGAGGCCGATCACTGCGCCGATGTTCTGGACCAGGCCGCGGTGCTGGTCGCCGCGGCCGGCACGCCCGTGGTTAATGCGCCCACGCGCGTGCAGGCGACGGGTCGCGTCGCGATTGCGGCGCGGCTGCGCGGCATCGACGGCCTCATCGTGGCGCCCGCGTCGCCGATCTCGCACGACGAACTCCGCACGCGGGCAATCGGCGAGCCGTTCGTCGTGCGTGCCCTTGGCCATCATTCCGGCGAGTTGCTCTTTCGCGTCGCCGATGAGGCATCGCGCGCCGAGGCACTCGCGGCCCTTGCGGGCCACGACCTGATCGTCGCGCCGTTCCTGGATGCGCGCGGCCGCGACGGCTTGATACGGAAGTACCGCGTGCTCTTCGTCGACGGCCGGCTCTACCCGGTCCATGCCGCCGTCGGCGATGCGTGGAAACTTCATTTCGCGCGCGGCCGCAGCGATGCGCAAGCCGTTTCCGAGGACGCCGCATTTCTCGCCGATCCCGCTGCCGTGCTCGGCGCACACGCGCTCGCTGCGCTGCACGCCGTGCGCGACGAATTGCGCCTCGAGTATGCGGGCGTCGACTTCGGCCTCGATCCGGCCGGTAACGTGTTGCTCTTCGAAGCCAACGCGACGATGTCGGCGCCGCTGCCGGCCGCGGCGTACCGTCGCGAGCCGATTGCGCGCATCCGTACCGCGGTGCGCGAAATGATCGCGAACCGTGCGCGCGTAAACGCTCGCTGATGGAAGAGGTTCACCCGCGCGACTTCACCGGTTACGGTGAACGGCCGCCCGATCCGCGCTGGCCCGGCGGCGCGCGGCTCGCGGTACAGATCGTCATGAATTACGAAGAGGGGTCGGAATACGCGATCGGTGAGGGCGATCCGGTCTCGGAGATGTATCTCACCGAAGTCCCCGGCGCGACCGTCGGTCCGGGCAAGCGCGATCTGATTGTCGAGTCCGTGTACGAGTACGGCAGCCGCGCGGGATTCTGGCGGCTGATGCGGATGTTCGGTGAGCGGAAGATCCCGGTCACGGTGTTCGGCGCGGCGCTTGCGCTCGAGCGTAATCCCGCCGCGGCCGCCGCGATCCGCGCGGCGGACTACGAAGTCTGCTCGCACGGCTGGCGCTGGATCGGCTTTCAAGACATGGCCGAAGACGAAGAACGCGCGCAGATGGCGCGCGCCGTCGCGTCGATCGAGCGTACGATCGGCACGCGCCCGTACGGCTGGTATTGCCGCTACGCGCCGTCGATCAACACGCGCAAGCTCGTCGTCGAAGAAGGCGGCTTTCTCTACGATTCCGACGCGTACAATGACGATTTGCCGTACTGGACGCGCGTAAGCGGCAAACCGCACCTCGTGATCCCCTACACGCTCGACAACAACGACATGAAATTTTCGGTCCCGCCCGGTTTCACGTCCGGCGACGGCTTCTTCAATTACCTCAAAGATGCGTTCGACGTGCTCTACCGCGAAGGGAAGACCCAACCCAAGATGATGTCGATCGGTCTGCACACGCGTCTCGCCGGCCGGCCGGGCCGGGCCGCCGCGCTCGAACGGTTTCTCGACTATCTGCTGACGTTCGAAGACGTGTGGATCTGCCGCCGCATCGACATCGCACGGCATTGGATCGCGACGTTCCCGGCCGAGGGCAAATGAGCGACCTCGCCTTCCGGCTGCCCAAAGCCGAACTTCATCTCCACATCGAGGGCACGTTCGAGCCGGAGATGATCTTCGCGTTCGCCGAACGCAACCGCGTCGTGTTGCCCTTCGCGTCGATCGAGGCGCTCCGGCGCGCGTACGACTTCACCAACCTGCAATCGTTCCTCGATCTCTACTATGCGGCGATGAACGTGCTGCGCACGGAGCAAGATTTCGCCGAGCTGGCCGATGCCTATTTCGCGCGCGCGAAAGCGCAGGGTGTCGTGCACGTGGAGATGTTCTTCGATCCGCAAGCGCACACGATGCGCGGTGTCCCGTTCGAGACCGTCATCGAGGGGCTCTGGTCGGCGGTGCGCACGAGCGAAGCGCGTCACGGGATCACGAGCAAGCTCATCATGTGCTTCCTGCGCGATCAGAGCGCGGAGTCGGCGCTGCGAACGCTCGAGTCGGCGACGCCGTACGGCGACCGGATCGTCGCGGTCGGGCTCGATTCATCCGAGGTCGGCAACCCGCCGGAGAAGTTCACGGACGTGTTCGCCCGCGCGCGTGCCGCCGGCTGGAAGACGGTCGCGCACGCGGGCGAAGAGGGCCCGCCCGCGTACGTGTGGGGTGCGCTCGACGCGCTGCACGTCTCGCGCATCGATCACGGCATCCGCAGCCTCGAAGATCCCGCGCTCGTTACGCACCTGCGCGATCATCGTATCCCGCTCACCGTCTGTCCGCTTTCGAACGTCAAGCTGCGTGTCTTCGACAACCTGCACGAGCACACGCTGGGCACGATGCTCGACTCGGGCCTCGTCGCGACCGTCAATTCCGACGATCCCGCGTATTTCGGCGGCTACGTCGGCGAGAATTATCGCGAGACGGCCGCCGCGCTCGGGCTCGCCGACGACCAGCTTGTGACGCTTGCGCGAAATTCATTCGAGGCGGCGTTCGTCACCGCCGAAGAACGCGCCGCGTATCTCGCGCGCGTCGATGCCGTCGCGACGGCGGTGCGATGAGCGTCGTCGACCGCCTCGCCGAGATCGCGCAATTCGGTGCAACCGCCGCCGGGATCGACCGCGCGCTCTTCACTCCGGCCGAGCACGCCGCGCGCGAACGCTTCGCCGCCTGGGCGCGTGCCGACGGGTTCGCGGTCGAACAAGATCGCGCCGGGAACGTGTTCGTGCGACTGCACGGCCGCGAGGCGTTGCCGCCGGTCCAATGCGGATCGCATCTCGATACGGTCAAGGACGGCGGCGCATACGATGGCGCGTACGGTGTGGTCGGCGGGTTGGAAGCGCTGCGCTTGATAGCCGCGCGCGCGGAGCGGCCGCGCCATCCGATCGAAGTCGTCGCCTGGGCGGGCGAAGAGGGGAGCCGCTTCCCGGTCGGAACGCTCGGCAGCTCCGTCTATGCCGGCATCACGCCGTACGCGCAAGCGGCGGCGCTCGTCGCCGACGACGGCGAACGCTTCGCGGATGCCTTCGCCGGACCGTCCGGCAAGCTCACCGGCGTTCCGGTGCGCGACGATTTCCCCGCCCCCGCCGCGTATATCGAATTGCATATCGAACAGGGTCCCGTGATGGAGCGCAGCGGCGCACGCCTCGGCATCGTCACCGCGATCGCCGGTCAACGCCGCTTTGGTGCGCGTATCTCCGGCACGGCCGGTCATGCCGGGACGATCCCGATGACGATGCGCAGCGACGCGCTCGCGGCCGCGGCCGATCTCGTGCTGGCGGTCGAAGGTGCGGGTCGCGCGCAACCCGACTCCGTTGCGACGGTCGGACGGTTGGTCGTGGAACCGAACCAAACCAACATCGTGCCGGGTTCGGTCTCGCTGCGCATCGACGTGCGCTCCGTCGACGATGCCCGCATCGACGCGATGGAACGGGCGATTGCGGAAGCTGCGGAGCGGATCGGCGCCGATCGCCGCCTCCACATCGCGCTCGAGACGCTCGAGTCACGCCGCGCCGCGCCGATGTCGCCGGTTTTGCGCGCGCTGCTCACAACGGTCTGCGATGCGCTCGATCCCAATGCGATGGCGCTGCCGAGCGGAGCGGGCCACGATGCGATGTGCATCGCGCAGGTCGCGCCCGCGGCGATGATTTTCGTGCCGAGCATCCGTGGGGAAAGCCACGTCGGCACGGAACGAACCGCTCCGGCGGATCTCGAGCTCGGCGTCGAGGCGCTGGCCGCGGCGCTGCTCGCGGTCGATCGCGATCCGGCCCTCACCCTCGTCGTCTAAGGACCAGCATGCAGTTCTTCATTTGCGGCTCCGCGCTGCGCGGCCAACCCGATCATGGCAATCTCGGCGGTGCGACCTTCGTGCGCGAAGCAAAAACCAAACCGATCTACCGCCTCCATTCCGTGCGCGATCAACACCCCGGCATCTACGAAGTCGCCTCGGGCGGTGTCTCGATTGCGGGCGAGATCTATGAGATGAGCGAGGAACAGCACGCCGCACTGCTCGCCTCGGAACCGCCCGATCTCTACGAAGCACCGATCCAACTCGAGGACGGCACGAGCGTCGCGGCGATGATCTACCCGCGCGAGCTGATCGAAGCGCGCGGCTTCGCGGACATCTCGCACTTTGGCGGCTGGGCCGCGTACAAGGCGTCCGCGACGTAGGACGACGCGATGCCCTCGTATTTCGAAGATTATGTCCCGGGGATGGAAACGGCGTTCGGGGAGTACGACGTCACGGCGGAAGAGATCATGGAATTCGGCCGCCGTTGGGACCCGCAGCCCTTCCACATCGATCCGGCGGCGGCGGCGGATTCTCCGTTCGGCGGGCTGATCGCGAGCGGCTGGCACACCTGCGGGATGGCGATGAAACTGATGGTCGACCACGGCGCGATCGCGCCCGAGAGCAGCATGGGCGGGGCCGGTCTGCGCAAGCTGAGCTGGGAGGCGCCGGTGCGCCCCGGCGATCGCTTGCGGGTCGTCGTGCGCGTGCTCGAGAGCCGGCCCTCGCAAAGTAGACCCGATCGCGGCACGATCGTCTTCGAAGTCGATGCGTTCAATCAAGACGACCGGCGCGTGCTGAACCTCGAACTGGTCGGCATCATCCGAAAGAGGCCCGCATGAAACCCGTACGCGTCGGACTGCTCGGCGCGGGGACGGTCGGCGGCGGGACGCTGCGTGTGCTCGCGCGCAATCGCGAAGAGATCGCGCGCCGCGCGAACCGCCCGATCGAAGTCGTCTGGGTTGCGGTGCGCGACGCCGCGAAGGCGCGCGCGGATGCCGGAGCCGTTCCGATCCGTACCGATACGCTCGCCGCGGTCGAAGATCCGAGCATCGACGTCGTCGTCGAAGTCATCGGTGGAACCACGATCGCGAAGGACGCGGTGCTCGCGGCGATCGCACACGGCAAGCACGTCGTCACCGCCAATAAGGCGCTCCTCGCGTTGCACGGGAACGAGATTTTCGCCGCCGCGCGCAAGCATAACGTGATGGTCGCGTTCGAAGGCGCGGTCTCGGGCTGCATCCCGACGATCAAAGTGCTGCGCGAGGGTCTCGCGGCCAATCGCATCGAGTGGATCGCTGGCATCGTGAACGGCACGAGCAATTTCATCCTCTCCGAGATGCGCGCCAAGGGCCTGCCGTTCGCGGACGTGCTCGCCGAAGCGCAGCGGCTCGGTTACGCCGAAGCCGACCCGACCTTCGATATCGGCGGCATCGACGCCGCGCACAAGATCACGCTGCTCTCGGCGATCGGTTTCGGCATCCCGGTCCAGTTCGACAAAGCGTACATCGAAGGCATCGCCGATCTCAGCGACACCGACATCACCTACGCGGAAGAGCTCGGTTACCGGATCAAGTTGCTTGGCATCGCGCGGCGCGCAAAGAACGGGATCGAGCTGCGCGTTCACCCGACGCTCATCCCGGCCGGCCGGATCATCGCGAGCGTCGACGGGGCGATGAACGCGATCCTCGTCAAAGGCGACGCCGCGGGCGTCACGATGTACTACGGCGCGGGTGCCGGAGCGGAACCGACGGCGTCCGCGGTGATCGCCGACATCATCGAGGTGACGCGTCTGATGGCGGCCGAACCGGACGAACGCGTTCCGTATCTCGCGTTCCAGCCGGACTCGCTCAGCGACGTCGGGATCGTCCCGATGGCCGACGTGCGGACCTCGTATTACCTGCGGGTACGCGTGCGCGATGAAGTCGGCGTCCTGGCCGATCTCGCTCGCACCCTTGCCGACTCCGGCATCTCGATCGATGCGATGCTCCAAAAAGGCGTCGACGGCGAAACGCACGAGGCCGATATCGTCGTGCTCACGCATACGACGAGCGAAGGCCAATTCGACGAGGCACTCGTTCGCATTCTCAAATTGCCGACGGTCCTACCGCCGTACGCGCGCCTGCGGCGCGAAGATCTGAGTTAGACGAGGAGTTCCGCCCCGGCGCGTCGGCGCGTGAGGTCCTTCACGTCGCTGAAAAGCGGCGAGGAGATGAGCAGATCGGCCGTTGCGCGGTTGCAGGCGATCGGGACGTTGTATAGGACGGCGAGACGTAAGAGGGCCTTTACGTCGACATCGTGCGGTTGTGTCGTCAGCGGGTCCCAAAAGAACACGATCGCGTCGAGTTTGTGCTCGACGAGCATCGCCCCGACTTGGGCGTCGCCGCCGAGCGGTCCCGAGAGGAGCAAGTCGATCTCGAGTCCGGTTGCCTGGGCGATCTTACTACCGGTCGTTCCGGTTGCGACGATTTCGCAAGCGCGGAGCGTGCCACGGTTGAAGTGGGCCCACTCGGTCAAATCTTCTTTGCGCGCGTCATGGGCGATGAGCGCGACGCGCGGCGCGTGTCGGATGCTCTCCATGATCGTATCGTAACCTCTTTTGCTGGGAGATGCGAGCGCACGTGCGGGCCTGTGCCGCGAAGGAACTTTGCGCGTCGGCGCTCCACGGTCGCGGTCTGCTGAAAGTCGCAATCAGCTGCCGCGATACGTCGCGTAACTATACGGCGCCAGCAGTAGCGGAATATGATAGCGGTCGCGCGCGCCATCGAGCACCACGCGCACGGTGATCTCGTCGTAAAAGGCATGCGGCCCCAAGTAGGGGGCGACATGGAAGACGATTTCATACGTCCCGGGGATCAGTTCTTTGCCCAGCGGCGTATCGGTCCGGCCGTCGGCGTTGGTGGTGCGCTTGCCGAGGGCCGTCCGGTTCGCGCCCTCGACCCGGGCGAGCGAAATCGGGATGCCGGCGGCGGGTACGCCGCGTGCCGTATCGAGGACGTGCGTCGAGATGGTGGCGTTCATGGGCCGGGTGCTCCTGCGGCGATCCAGTTGCCGAGCGCGACGCGCTCCGCGTCCGTGATGTTGGTCAGGTTGCCGATCGGCATCGCGTGCGAGTCGACGGCCATCGACTTGATGCGCGCGGCGTTCGCCACGATGCGTGCCGGGGTGTCGAGCATCACGCCGGCCGGCGCTGTCGTATACCCAGCAAAGGTGGGGTGTGCCGCGTGGCAGACCGCGCAGCGCTGTGCCACGATCGGTGCGATCTCCGCATAGCTCGTCGTCCTTGCCGCCGTGCCGGCACCCGCGACCGCGGGCGTCCGCGGAGCGAGCGCAACGGCGGTACCGACGATCAGCACGGCGGCCGCGCCGAGCAGGGCCGGGACGTAGCGGTGCTTGTGCGTGAAGAGATAGAACTGCCGCACGCACACGGCGGCGAGCGCAAGCACGGCAAGCACCAGCCAGCCGTACGGGCTGCCGTAGGTCATCGGGAAGTGGTTGCTGATCATGATGAACAGCACCGGCAGCGTAAAGTAGGTGTTGTGCACCGAGCGCATCTTGCCCAGGCGTCCGGGCCGCGGGTCCGGGGTGCCGCCGGCGCGCAGCGTCGCGACCATTTTCCGTTGACCGGGGATGATCACGAAGAAGACGTTGAGCACCATGATCGTTCCGACGATCGCACCGACGTGCAGATAGGCGGCGCGCGCCGAAAATGTATGGAAGAGCAGATAGTCGGCGAGCAGCAAGAACGCGACGATGCAGGCCGCGAGGACGCGCGGCCGGTTCTCGAAGATCCGGCAGAGCGCGTCGTAGATCAGCCAGCCGGCGATGAGCGAGCCGATGCTGATGCCGATTGCCGCGGGCACGGAGAGCGCGAGCACGCTCGGATCGATGAGATAGGTCGCCGCGCCTACCCAATACACGATCGCCAGCAGCCCGATCCCCGAGAGCAGCGTCGAGTACGCCTCCCAGTAGAACCAGTGCAGATGGGTCGAGAGCGGCTCGTCGCGCGGACCCGTCAGATATTTCTGGTTGTGGTAAAATCCGCCGCCGTGGACCGCCCAGAGATCGCCGTGAATGCCGCGGCCCTTGTCCTCGGCGCGCGCGGCGAGCTCGAGATTGTTGTCGAGCCAGACGAAGTAAAACGATGCGCCGATCCACGCGATCCCGGCGGTGAAGTGAAACCACCGTACGAGCAAGTTCAGCCAATCGAAAACGTACGAGTTCAATCGCGCACCAGATCCGCCAGGCGCAACCGCGCGATCTTCGCGATCTCGCCCAGCGCCGTCGCGATCTCCGCCGGGCGTTCGTTGTGCACGCGCGCCTGTAAGCCGGCGATGATCGCGGCTTTCTTGTTTTCGCGAACGCAGATTACGAATGGGAAATCGAAGCGTGCGCGATAGGCGGCGTTGAGCTCGGCGAACATCGCGATCTCTTCGGGTTCCAGCCGATCGAGCCCGGCCGACGCCTGTTCCGCTCGGGATGACGGCGTGAGCGTCCCGGCCAGCGCCGCTCGGCCGACCAGATCCGGATGCGCGGCGATCAGCGCGACGCGCTGCTCGAGCGGCGCTTCGGCGACGACCATGCACATCGCTCGATGAAGAGCATCGACGCTCGCAAACGGCCGGCGCCCGGCCGCGCCTGCGGCAACCCACGGGGACTCCTCGAAGATATGGCCGAGCACGGCGACGAAGCGCGCAGTCTCGGCGGCATTGAGGTCGGCGATGGTGACGGACGGCATGAGGAGGTCGGTATTTCCACGCTTCTGGTACGCGATGCGGCGCTGCTGGCCACGTTCGATGATGCGGGTCGCGAACTCCCCGGTGCCTCGCTCTTCGCGCGCGACGGCGTCATCGAGGCGATCGGCCCGGCGCACGAACTCCCGGCCCACGCCGATCGCGTCATCGACGCCTCGAACCTCGTCGTTCTGCCCGGCCTCGTCAACACGCACCATCACTTCTATCAGACGCTTACGCGCAACGTTCCGGCGGCACAGAACGCGAAACTCTTCGACTGGCTGACCACGCTCTATCCGATCTGGGCGCGGATGGACGCCGAGGCGATCCGCGTCTCGACGGCGACCGCGATCGCGGAATTGATCCTCTCGGGCTGCACGACGGCGAGCGATCATACCTATCTCTGGCCGAACGGCGCGCGGGTGGACGATCAGATTGCCGTCGCGCGCGATCTGGGCTTTCGGTTTCACGCCGCGCGCGGCTCGATGTCGATCGGGCGCAGCAAAGGCGGGCTTCCGCCGGACTCGGTGGTCGAGGACGAAGACGCGATCCTGGCAGATTGCGAGCGCGTCATCGCGGCGTATCACGATCCGGCGCGCTATGCGATGACGCGCGTCGTGCTCGCACCGTGCTCGCCGTTTTCGGTTTCCGATATGCTCATGCGCGAGAGTGTCACGCTTGCGCGGAAGAACGGCGTCCACTCGCACACGCATCTCGCCGAGACGCGCGACGAAGAAGCATTTTGTCTCGAACGCTACGGGCGTCGGCCGGTCGAA
>Ga0116229_10002484_pt1 | contig 29854 bp, 20 predicted proteins | sample S1TSphgellanicum_3_FD_87313 | JGI IMG/M metagenome (GOLD analysis project Ga0116229, IMG submission 87313) | Host-associated microbial communities from peat moss isolated from Minnesota, USA - S1T2_Fc - Sphagnum magellanicum MG | ecosystem: Host-associated > Plants > Peat moss > Unclassified...
ATCTGGAGTCATGAGAATTACGCAGTGCAAGATCAGAATACTAAATCACAAGTAGCAATAGCTGCTGGTGTATCGACTTCCATTCTCAAAGCCTTGCAGCCATGGACATCGGAGAAGGTTTATTTTTTTTTTTTTTAGTTATTTAATTTAAAAAAAAAAGTATTTGGAAAAATAGGTAAAAATATTTAAAAAGGGTTTTTTTTTTTTTTTTTTTTTCCTCCTGAATTTTGTGATGTTCAGAAAGTTTACAAAAATATCCAGAAAAATTAACAAAATTTTTCAAATTTACAATACAATATAATAATTTCCAAAAAAATTGATCAAAAGAACAACAATTTTTTCCCCAAAAAAAAACACCAAAGTGAGCAATAAAATATTCATGATGGGCCTTAAAGGACCCAATCGAACCAATGGTCCACCAAAGCAACATTCATTGAAATCTTCTTATAGTTGTGGATGAAACATGAAAACCCTAACCGAGTTGATATTAGGTTTCACCCTCATAACTTATCCTTGACAAAAAAAATCTCTTGCAGCTAAGTACATATGTAGGTAGGTAGGACAAACAATAGGCAAGTAGCTACTAAGTAATTATAGGCATGCATGGATAGAGTTAATATGTAGATGATGGCCAATGGGTGGTTGATAGGTAAGTAGTAAAAACCATGGTTAGCTAGCAAACTGGAACCCAATGGAAAAGTATTTTCCTGTCCACCCATCATCCATCATCCCCCATGGTGCATTCATGACTATTGGTTCTTTGTGTATACATAAGTGAATGTGATATTATTTAGTGGGAATTTGGAAATTTTTAATACTTATTGTTTGAGAAGTAGATATTAGCGGTTTTAAAATATATATTTTCTTCATATTTTTTCAGTGTGAAAAATGGGTTTATGATGAAAGATCCATATGTCCCAAGCCAAAAATAAATAAAATTGGAGACTTTAAAAAGTTGTTCCCAAGGTTCCAAACCATGTACACAAAGTCTTATATCCTCTCATCCCCCATCCCACAAACAAAGGAAAGGATTATACATGAAAGTCAATGGGTGTTTACAATTTGTATCAAATTTTTGCATTGCCTATGTAATTGGGAAGACAGGTTTCATTCATTGGTGATGGTAGCTTTAGTTACAATACATGCATATTTTACTTAACTTACATTCGTTGAACTCCCCCTTAAACAATCTCCAAATATTAATAAACTTGGACTAAGTATGGATTATGACCTCTTTTTGGGTACCCTAATTATTATTTTTTAATAAAAAGAACAATTTGACAAACAAACTTAAAATGTGGATCAATGTTTTATTCCTTTCTAATAACTTAATTTCTTTCATTGTAGTTTCAATGGAAGTGAATAATAATTCATCTATTATATAACTTATATATTATTGTTTGGATGTCTACTTGTGTTTGAAAGACATGCATATGGAAAGGCACACACATCATGTGCCTTTTTATAGAAACAAAAATCAAATTCAAACACCTCCTTCATCTTATAAATTATTACTAGAATTTAGTTCTCATTTAAATTAATGATTTTTAACACAATATCAACACCATCTGAAACTATTCAAATAATTTCGTGAAAATCATTTGATGAATTTGGTGAATTAAATTAAATTGAAATAGAGTTAATTTGGATAAATATGATCTAGGAAGTAACAACTTTGCAAAAGATATTGATTGTTAATATTGCAACATTAAAGAAAACATATTATGATCATGGAACATTGATGAACATAAATAAAAGCAAGAAACCAATGGTTGTAAAACATTGCAAGGAATTGTTTTTTTTAAATGATCAAACAACCTTTTTTCTTTTTTTTTGTTTGGAATTATGAAAATGATGTAAATGACAAAATTTACCAAGATACAAGGTCACATAAGGAGGTGGGAAGCAAAACAAAGGGAGAAATAGAAGTTTTAAAATGTGTGAATTTAATGCAACCAATCAACTATGCACAACAAGATATCATATCATTTTACACACATTGTCATGATATTGCCATAATTATATGTAATTCATGGCCAATTGTAATTGAAGCAAACAATGAAATTCAAATCTCTATGAAATTGTTATTGCGAAATAGTTTGAATTTCATAAACAAATAATGAAAGGTCATATTATTTTGCAAATTGATACTACATATATCTTGAATCTAATGTTTTTACTCATATATATATATATAGTCTAAAAATGTGAATGTTCAAATATGGTAAAAAAATATTTGTATTAATGATATATCACATACAAAGGATATGGAACCATTTGCAATGAGTGATAGTTTCATTTAAAGTTGTATCTATTCACAATGAATTTCTTATGGCGTGTATGCAATGTCATTGGAATACAACTATCCTTCTAATGAACATGAGCAAACATATTGAACAAAAATAAAATGTTATGTAATTTTTTTAATCATTTATTGAAACATTACCATTTTTTTCCCAGTGTGAAATATGTAAATAAATTGCAATATATATGTATGTAATATAAAGTTGACCATGTGATTAATAAAACACATGAAGCCTAATTGAAGTGTACACATCATTATCCCTTAAGCTACTATACTCTATAATGAATCTAAACACAATATCCTAATTGCCTTGGTAGCCAATGCCAACAAATGCTTCTTCCTTTTCCATTGTGTATAAATGAATAAAGTTTGTAACCTTACCTTCGACAAGCCGTTAAAGAATGGGCAATTAAGGATGTAAAATTTGTTCAGATGAATAAACAAATTAAAATTGCCCATTCATCACACCGGATAATGGCAGCCCTGTTTGCTCTTCCATGCTTTTGAGGTCCCCGCACTTAAGCCACCACCCTTGAGGTGGGACCTCAAAAGATGGAAGAGTGGAGAGGGTTGCTATTATCCTCTACATTACATTGTTGTTGTTCCAATAAAAGATCGATCATATTAGCTGCTCTTTGTCATCCTCATATGAAAATCAACTAAAATTTCCAAATTTTCAAGAAATTTTCTATAGCTACAAGTAATTTTGAAATTCAAAGCTTCTTGAGAAGTGCCCTTGCTTTTGTGACCTAGGGTAAACTGGCCTATCATCAATAACTTGCTTATGATCGAACACTTTGGCAAATCTTTCTCAATTCTTCTCCATTTTGAGTGATTTAAAATGTTATAAGAGCACCTTGTCAAGCTCTACAAATCATCTATGAAATGCAAAGCCAAAAGAGCAGTTAAGAAAATAGACTTTTTCGAATTGCAAAATGCATTTTTTTCACTTTTTTTTCATTTTGACCACTCCTATTTTCAAACCTCATAACTTTTTATTTTATATTCATTTAAAATGATTTTAAGTGCTATAGGAACATCACCTGAACTTTTACGAATAATCTTTGAATTTTAATAGCAACAAAGCAACATACAAAGATTTTTTTGAATGTTTAAGAACCAGCCTTTGTAGCATTCAGGGGTGTATTTTTTTTAGTTCTTGATTCCCTCTATTTTGGAGCTGTAACTTTCTCAATTCTATTTAATTTTTGATGATTTATAGTGTTTCACATGCTCAAGTAGGAGGGGTTCAAATTTGTTTTGACACCAAGAAGAACAAAGCCATCCCCTTGGATCTGGCTTGCCCTGAGCACTTAAATGTTTGTTACCAGCTGGTTTACTCTATAATGTTTAACTCACATAAGACACTTTGCAAAAAAAACAAACAAATAATTAATTAATTAATTAAAAACTTGCCTTAAGAACTGGATGTATAATTTCTCATCTATATGGATGCATTTTTTATAGAACATGCTCATCCATTATAAGCATAATAGTACTCCAGATGTCATTTATACATTGAATCAAGTTCAAGCCAAATTTTTATGCCCAAATCTTCCAACAATATGTGTAATTTCTTTTCCCTATGGGCAGAGCCAATCAACAAGGCACTGTTTCTTTTACATGAGAGAAAAAGTGATCTCTTCAAAGCAACCAAGCCACCTGGCCAAGCCAAAAACGTGCAACAATTTCCTTTGCTTTCGGAAGTGAGTATGAATTTTCATGGCCACTTATGAATGGATCTCAACTCCCAATGGGGAGAGGGGCCCTCTCGTAGACCCCCATCCCAAGTCCACAAAACACTAAAATGGGGGGCCATGGAAAGAAGCAAGAAACTAGACTTCCCAATGTGGGACACACCACCCAAGCCCATGCAATTCATGCCTCTTGTTGTGTGTGTGTGTGAGAGAGAGAGAGCAAGAGGGATCTTCAACCCTTCACCTCCTTGAAAGGAAAGAGAAAGAAAATTCGCACTTAATCACAAGAATTTACTTGAGAGTAAACCTTTTGGTAAAGGATATAGACCATCATAATGTGTGGTTTTCTAGTGGGAACAACGTGGGGAACATATTGGGAACATCCCAACAAACCATGTGTGAAATTGATGGGAACACATTGAGCATCATATGAGAGACTTTGGTAATTTTTCTTGCTTAAACAAGTTATGAGCTTGTTTTAAAGTTGATAGGTTTAGGGCCCTAAGCTTTATTGGCCTCGCCTTGATAATGTGTTTAGATTCATTATAGAGTATATAGTAGCTTAAGGGATTTTGGCCCCTAGGTATTAGGTCTATTTTTCTATGAGGATTTTTGAAAGATGATATTTTGACTTGTGCTAAAACTTGAGATCAGTTATAGAGTTATAATATCTTGAAGGATTTTGGTTTCTTTTAAAAGATTTTTTTCAAGATTATATTTTTTCATGGTGAAAACTTTGAGTTTCCATAATTTTTCTTTTGTCTTAAGATTACTTTTTAATGTAAATGGCAAGGCCACACAGTGTGACACACCCCTTGTTACATTAGGACATCTCCAATGGCATTTTACACAATACATTGCTCTTCAGGCCCATTCCATAGTACATAAAAAGGACAAAGCCATTGCACATGAACGAGTTGTCGGTTGGTGTTGTAACCTGTAACCATATCTCATGGCTATGTTATGAGATAGTATGGGAAGATTGCAAAGTATGGAAAAGCTTTTCTAGATGAATTTACATTTTGCATATAAGAAGTTGGGGAAGGAGGATGAATTTTTTAAATTTATAAGTGGGTGAGTACGAGGAACACATCTCTTGTGCATCAATCATACATCATTATTTATGTACATATATATGTGTGTGTGTGTGTGTGTTTTTTTTTCTGCTCTTTTGATTTTTGCCTAGATTAATACTCCTCCTTTCTTTGATCATGGTATTGTGCTTAATTTTGATACAACCTGATTCAATCTTAAACTGGATCAGGCTTTCAGATGTTTCTGAGAGATCTTCAGCATCAAAGGTTCTATCAAACCCAAACTTATTATATATATATATGTAAACCAAAATTGAAGATTCGTTTCAAAATTCAAGAACCACACAACATCGGTGCATATTGTTATCGTTGGTATTAGGATGTGGGCTATTCGTTACTACAAAAGCAACTTACAACCCAAGGGAAGCACACAAACATTACATCTATATGTAACTTGAGGTGCATTCACACCTAATGTTAAGTGAAAATTTAGGTGGCATCAATAGGTGGCACCCAATGTTAAATTTGTGATTGTTTAATATTAAGTGAATGTTAACTTAACATAAAATTTTAACGGCAAATAGGTTTAGGTCCTAAATGACTAACTTGGTGTTAGGGGACTTAATACTAGAGTCCTTAACACCAAGTATGAATGCTTCTTTATGCAACTTAGGACCTGAAGGACTTATTTGCATTTACCCTGGCTACATTGTTGACGGTTCTCTTCCAACTGGAGTTGAATTCAACCTTCGGGTTTAGGTCAAGTGGCATCAAGGTTGGCCTTCAATTGTGGAGTTTAGGGTTCAGACTTCAGGCATTCAGACTCTCTCGGTCGAGAGAGAGAGAGAGAGCAAGAGACAGACCTGAAAAACAAAAGGTCAGAGAATAATGCATCTTTTCACAGGCTTGTACTTCTCCTCAGATGTCTGGAATAATTTGTGAATTACTTCACCATGTAAGTGGGGCATGCACCTCTCTGACTCTTGACATGAAGTCCGCCACAATTTTTGCTTTGGCCCCATCATCCATCATCCCCTGGATGCCGAAGAACATACCAAGGTTGGCCCGGTTATCAAAAATGACCCGGGTATCAATCAGGTTCTTAATAACTTGTTTGTCAAAAAATTTTGAAAGTTGGTTTGTGAATCTACTCGTCAGATTAATAGCATTCGAAGAGCTGGGCGGACTAAACTAAACCTTAAATTTTTACCCGACATGAGCATATTAGAACAATAGGTCCTCGATCAAGGTGGGTATTTGAGAACCAACCCTTAAAGCATAAGAAGCAAAATTAGTATCAAATAATTGGGTAGGTTGATAACTATGGGTATTACTTTCAACAAATGAAATTGATAACATGTGGGTCTAATCTTTTTTTTTCTTTTTTGATATTGAATTAGAGTAATTAGTAATAACCCAAATGCCTTATCATTATTTCCATTTATTAGTGACAAAACGAATGCTGACTACATGAACATCATTCATTGGGTTACATATCAGAATGAGCATTAGCCTTCATCCCCTGCCCCCGCCCCCCCTGCACCCTCTAAACCCTAGACCCCAAACAGATAATGAACTTCCCTAGTATAGGGGCCAGCTTCAACAGATGTCTGCTGGATAATTAATTAATTAATTAAATTTGAAGATTCTGTGTTGAGAAATACAGTATTTCTGAATATTTCCAAATATTCTCTATTTCCCTTTTATTTCAGAAAAAAAAATTATTTGGAATTTTTTTTGAAAATTGCAACATTTTCACAAAATAATACAATTAGGGTTGATGCTCCCGCAGGAAAGCCTAAGAGCAACTAGCAAAAGAGAAGTTGGCTTGCCAAAGGAGTGTGGAATTTAGTTCAACACAACTCTCAAGAAGGGGTGTGTCACAGAGTGGCCTTGCCATTTACATTAAAAAGTATCTTAATTCAAAAGAAGAATTATGGAAACTCAAATATTTCATCATGCAAAAATATAATCTTCAAAAAATCCTCTAAAAGAAACCCAAAATCCTTCAAGATATTATAGTTCTATAACTAATCTCAAGTTTCAACACAAGCCAAAATATCATCTTTCAAAAATTCTCATATTAAAATAGACCTATTATTTATTACCTAGTATGGGCCAAAATCCCTTAAGCTACTATACTCTATAATGAATCTAAACACAATATCCTAATTGCCTTGGTAGGCAAGACCAACAAACAAAGGTGATTTCCCAAAGTCATAGCCTTCTGAATAGAGAGTCTCCAGCTGCAAATGAATGGCTAAAGGAAGAGTTTGAACTCTTGAACCCTAGAGGGCCTTCTCGATAACATGAAGCAAACTTCAACTCTGTGTCATAACTCCCACATGTCATCAATTCTAGACTTTCTTGCCAAGGCGTTGAAGGAAAAATGTGACTAGCCTTTTTTGGCCATCACAAGTGCTTAAGTGAAGAGCAAGAAGATTGAATGAGGACTTTGGGTTTAGGGTTTAGGGCCATGCATGTGGGGTTAAATGATTGTTGCTCCAAACAAATACCATGGTTAGCTCTTTCCCTCTTCTTTTTTCTCACACACTCTTAGATTTGTTCCCCACACTATCAACACTAAGTAATAGATTCACATAAACCAATTCTCTAGTTTCAATTAACAATTCAATTGCAAACAATTCGACCCCAAGTGCACAAAAATGAATATGAGAAATGAAAGAACAAACATAACATGGGTGGTCACATGATGACCATAAACATGGTCACATGTTGATTTGTGGCATTTTTCTTGGGTCTTCAAAATAGAAAATGAACTTCCAAGGACTACTTCAAAGAGTTTCCCATAACAACACAATAATGAAAACCTTATTCATACTAAACTTGGTTCTATGAAAAAGAGATATTTTGCAAGGTAACTTCACATTCTCCAAATAACGGTGTTTTTGTTTTCTTCTTAATATTTTGCTAATCTTCATTTGCCCACAATTGTTCCCACAATTAGATTTTGAAAAAAGTCATATACTAAATTAGTGATGTAGATGTCTAAAGATCATAAAATGGAAGGTTGTTGACTTAAACCATCTGACACCCATCATGGGGTGACAAACTTCACATGTGACAATAGATATGGATTGATTAACTTTAGGCCAAAATTTTCAAAAAAATCATAAACTCACAACTTGGGGCAAAACATTATATTTTGTTACCAAACATGCATTCACATGCATAATGCCACATATAGGTGCTAAATGTGGTATTTGGCTTATATGATATTTAAGGTTAAAAAAGGCTTGGGAAATTGAAAACATTTTAAACTATATACCTATCATTTTGTATCAGTTTGCCACTCGTTTGTAAATTGTATTTTTTCTTTGGAATTTGCAATGAAGATGATGAAGGCTCTTGAATTTTGTTGGACATGAAACTCACCCTTCCATGTCAATTGCTTTGGAAACAAATGGCAAGAAATTTGCAACCCTTTTCATGCCAAGATACTATAGGGTGCACTTCAATTTTGAATAAGGTGAATGGAAACCTTGTATAATAAAAAATAATGTTTCTAGCCTAGGTGACACCTTGCTTCAAATTCTTACAAAATATCAAAGCTTTGAAAACCTTTGAAAGGGTTAGTGGTTTTTCATGGATCAAATTGGTGATTTGTGAAAATTAATTTTGGCAATTGAAATTTTTTATTTGTTCTTTGGGTAAAATCATAGTCAAAGGAACCACTCAAATAAATGCACTTTTTTTAAATTATTTTTTATATGTTTGAAAAATCAAAAGGGAAACATAATAATTTGGATTGTCATAATTTGTTTGGAATATTTTCCATTAATTCCAAAATTCAATGCTCGAAGCTTGACACAAATCAAAAATGTTTTTGCATGTTCAAAGCATTCAAACCTTGAGAATGGATAGTCCTTGTTTTTCTAAACATCCTTTTTTTCTACCAAATGTGCATCATCCATTTTGACAATTGAAAAGGATTTTAACATTGATGATTAAAAGAGCAAAAGGATTTGAATTAATGAATTTTTTATATATAATTCATTTGAGCACATTTGGTTCAAAAATGTTTTTGAACCAAAAAATTATGGATTTTGAAATTTTGATTTTAACAAAAATTATTCATATATATGTGATAAAAAGAATGAATGCATAATATACATGATATAAAATTAATTTGTTATCAAATTTTATTTATATTTAAAATGCAATGTTAAATGGGGTATTCAAAATACAAAATTTTAAGTTATAAACCAATGTAGAAATGACATGTGTCATGTGTAAAAAAAACTTTTACCTTGGTGCCCCTAGCTCCTTTGATTGAAATTTCATCCCTTGGGGGATGGAAAAACCAATTATAAAATATAAACAATGGGCAATTAAGAACCCCATGTTTGGCCATTTGTCATTTATGTAAATCAAAATGGTTTCAAAATGTCTTAAGTTTTAGAAGGTGTTAACATATCCATGATTTTTTTCCCAAAAAAAATGAAAAGGAAATTCATATGGTTGTTTAAGTTTTTATTTGTTTGGCATTATGAAAAAAATGGGTGTTTTACAACTGACATTGCAACTGAGTTTTGAACTACAATGACCACTTGCAACTCATTATATATATGATGCAATTCAATTGCAATTTTATTGAAACAACTCATTTTCAATTACTATGCGATTCCACTACAACTATAGCCATAATGTCATGTTAACATTATTAATTTTCATCCATCCATTAAAATTTGACACGTGGCATAATAAAACATTTGCCACATGACATATTAACTAAAATTTTTAAAATAAAAATTTAAAAATATATTTTAATAATTAGGTAGGTTATTACATAGCCATAGGTAAGTAGGTTGGTAGGTACTAGGACCTACATACCTACACTACATACCTACTTACCTACCTACCTACATAGGTAGGCAAAAAAATAGGAATTATTTACTTATGTAGGTAGTCAAATATGTAGAAAAATATAAAACTAAGTGAATTAAATAATATTTATACAAATATTTTATTTTATTTATTTATTTTCTTTAAGTTTTAAGCTTTTTTGAGTTCATCTAAAAATGGCAAGTGTATTTTAAAATGGAAATGTAAGAGAAGACACGTTTTTTATATAATTTGTGCCATGGGATTCGAAAACAAAACATACAGGTTAGATCTTTTAGTTGTTTTTTTGTTGCAAATTAAGTTGCAACTATAAAAAAACTTTCCCACATGATTTGTGTTTTTTTTCATTATGTGATTCATACAATTAAATTAGTAATTATCTAATATTTATATATGTGAATTAATTGTTCAATCATTAATCTGAAAATTTAATCAATTTAGTTCAAATTAATTAATTTGATTCTATCTGAAATAAATATCTAAAAACTAACTTTTTGAACTAAATATTCAACAATTAATTATTTGGATCAATTATTTGAATTAATTAACCAATGAACTAGTTATTTACATTAATTATCCTAATTCATATAATTAATCATTTATTATCTGAAATTTTAAAATGTGTCACTTGTTATTTGGGTAATTAACTAGCTAATTATTTGAATCAAACTGATTTATATTTTTTAATTAATAGTTAATTATTTGATTTAATTAATAATTTCATAATAATTAATAATTAATAAATTATTGACAAATATTTCATTACTAAGCGTCAAAACTTAAATATGAATTTGCGTAAAAACTATGAATGTATAAATAAGCATATCCATATGTACACCCAAAGTGGATTTTAGTATAATATACACATTGCTTTTAATTTCACATTCATATTAATTATATGTATCCAAATAATTAGTTTGTTAATGAATTTAGATAATTAATGATCTAGTAATTATTAATGAGATAATAATGATTTTAATTAATTCAATTAATTCATTATTAAATTTCCCCAGTTTAAATGAATATTTATCTAATTATTATTTCATGAATAATTATTTTTTCTATACATCCATAATATTTAGTTTAATTAGCATAATTAGTTAATCAATTAATTATATGAATACACTTATTTATTCATATTAATAGTCAATTATTCAGTATAATTAATAAGTTCATAATTATTAAATGTATTAAATGCAATTAATATTTAAGAGTCAAATTATTTAAATAATATTTTTTATAAAATATTATATATGAATTTGCATCCTTATTAAGTTATAAGTTGTTGCACAATAATCACAATATAGTTGAACACTAGTAATTCAATAGTGGCACACTAGTTTCCCTACTAGTTGTATCAATGGGAATCATAATTGAAATACAATTGCAAATGTATTCCATAATGGTTAATTTAAATGTAGACACACTGCATGATCGCATGTATGTACATTGTACATTAGTTGTAACATAGTTATTGCTTTAATGTCATATTCAAAACAATTTTAAAATAATTATCACATGCGACTACTATACAAGTCTTTAAAAAATCAAACATGGTTGACTACGGATGTATGTATGATGCATACAAATTATTATATAAAAAACCGATTTTCAACTCACTTACAATTATAATATAATTAACTGATTTTGTGTCTTAACAATTTATTTATTAATTCCTTGTATTTCCAAAGGGTAGTTGTGTAGTAGTTGTAATACCAAAAGGATAGTTGCAAAATAGTTATATGTGAGTTCTTTTTTGAGCTCTAGTTGTAAGGTATTATGGTTTCGGAAAACACAATTTCTCATCATGTGGCCTTGAACATATAAAGGAAGGAAAAATCTCCACAATTTTTTTTTCACCTTTTCAAGATTTAGAAAACTATGTGACGGTTCTGTACTATTGGATTGCAATAAGTGAAATCTGGAAAGGTTTCCTTGAAAGCAAATAAATGTCTTTTATTGGTGGCCTCATCCTTTCAACGTGCAAATAATTTTTTTTGCATTTCCTCCTAGAACTAAGCTTCTACCAACTCCCATCACTCATAAGGCTTAACATTGGCATCATCCATCTATTATTTGGTATGCAATACATTGAATATACCAAGTCCTCATATTCCTCCAATCTTTTTTTAACATGTGATGGGTCCAAATCCTTGTTCCTCTCCAACAAATCATTCAATTTTGCCTTGGTTTTGTGCATCTCCTACTTCAATTCATTTACGTCTATAACTATTTGCTCTTTAATTTTCTCTACATTTTGCCTAATAAACTCCTATGTTGCAACCATGTTGTTGAATTGAAAAATTTGTACCGTCATCCTATCCATTGTTTGTTTTCTAGTTTCCTATTCCTATAGCTATAGTTGTTTCTTTCTTTCCAAGCTTTCAACCTTATCTTTATACTTTATTATTGTTTTTTTATATGAATGGTTTGTTTTGGTTCATGTTTCTTCCTTTTGCCTTAATTCCATGCATTCCTTCTTTAACTCTCGAAATTCAAGCAACTTTTATTTCATCTCCCTATTTTCGGTGGCTAGTAGTAACATCTTCACATTGACTTTCTTCTCCATCTCCTTCTTTTTTTTATTCCAAATTTGCATATGTTGTTTGTATTCCTCATACCCTTAATTTGTTTCAATAATCCCTTCTTCTCCTCTTCCATTGTAATTAATATGGTGTTGAGTGACTTGACTTCCAAACCTAGATTACCGATCTTCAAAGTCACAATTGCCATTATTTGAACCATTCTAACATTTTTGCTATTACCCAATACTTCTTTTGCCAACTCCTCTACAGACTTTTGTGTTAAATTCTATGGTGTCTCTTCCTTTAATGTATCGTCTAGTGACATTCCCCTATCCCGAATCTATAAACCCAAATCCATATCCAATCCCTGCCCTTCTACTAATCTTGGTCTACTTTATGATAACACGATGGCAAGTGGTCTAAAATCATGCACTATTGGTCCTAGTACTTCCATCTATTGTTCTTGAAAAGAATGTGATTATTGTTGTTCCATTTGTGGTTGTGGGAGTTGTTTCTCCATTGGAATCTCTTCATGGACTACCATCTAAGCATGAAAATCATACAAATCATCCACTACATCATATTGTATTTGTTCGTTTTGCTCTTGTAATGTTGTTATTACTTGAAATGATCTGATTCTTTCTAATTTCATTTGTTGTGACTATTGTCTCTTCTCTTAGTCCTATTTTGAGCCCTAATGTCTATGTGGTTTGGTAAGAACATGTTTGATAACTATTCTTGGAACTATAACCCCTAGTGGTCTAGTACTTCCACGCATTACTTTTTGAGGCCTAGCATCCTCTTTCGATTTTTTCATTGTGTTGATCCTTCTTTTGCTTCAGTTGTGTTCTTTTTTTACAAAGATTTTGGACATCCCATTGTTGCTCCCTTTTTGCTATCCAAATCCTGCTGTAATTCCTTTTTAGACCTCTTGGATTTCTTTTGAATGTTGTCTTTTTTGCTGAAACTTTAGAATCCTCCTTAAACATATACATGAACAATCTCTCCAAAATAAACATCGAATGACAGATTTCCTTCTTGTCCTTTTGTTTTCCGCATGTCTGCATTTTCTCTTGCATCCTGATCCATCTATCTAGCTCATTACACAGATTATTGAATATGATATATGACCAATCTACTTTAATCCCATCCTCTACCTCCGTGAACGTTAATTCATTCTTGTTACTCACGTAATTTGCCTTCTCCATTTGATAAATTGCAAATAAATTGCAAGACATCTAACATTAATTGGCAGTTTAAACTTCTTAACATTCCACTGGTGCGCATTAGTGTAAAGGGGTTTCATGTCATGTTTGTACAACAATTCTTCTACTACGGCTTTGGTCACCTATCCCTTAGGATCCTCAACATAACCACTCTAATAAACACTAAAAACATCAACCATTAACTACTTGTTAATGACATACCTTATATTCCTGTTACTAAAATAAATCTCACATCCATTGATCACAAAAACATTCAAGAATTCACATCATGGTTTGGTTCTTTCCATTCAATGGCTAGCAATGTGATTAACCCCACCTTATTAGCCCAGACTTGTTATGTGTTTCCTAGTTGTTTCCACACCTCTAGTCTTTCCACTCCTCTAGTCTTTCCACTTGGTTAGAATAAATTTGTTTGGTGGGTGTAAAGAAATATATGTTCTCATTTGGGATGTTAATGCCCCTTTTATCCAAAATTTGTTAATCCGTCTTCCACCATTGAATTTTTCTATATGTTGGCATGAATATTAGTAAGTTTGACAAACTTGATTGAAATGATGATGGAATCATGAATTGTTGTTCTGCCATCTATGGTTGCACTATTGTATGTGGATTTTTTATGGTTTGACCAACTTCTATCATAACTTCAAAAAAATTTGAACCACGCCAACACCTTCTTTTTTGTCTTCTTTGTTAGAATCATGGATCTCCATAGGTTTGTGCATTGTTGCACCAAGTCCCATTACCACTTTCACTTGCCTTTTGAAAATTTTGCTTTGCAGCCTCTCCACTAGTCTTGTCATCTTTTCAATATCTTCTGCACATCTAACCACTTCACTGATTTCCTTTGTGAATCATTCCCCTCCTCACACTCGGATGATGATGGTGATGCCAAAGGTGAAATTACTTTTAGCAACACAATGTTGTAAACTAGTTCGTTAGCCTATCTCTCCAACTTCATTTGGAATTCCTTTTATTTAACAAGAACTTATGTTGCGTAATGTTCTTCCTCAATTTGTTGTAGTCTTTCACGTTCAACAACCTTCTATGCTTCTTTCTTTCTTGCAAGTATTTATATTTTTTCTATTGCACACTCTTCATTCATACTACAACATTCCTCAAAAAACACTAAGATGTTCTAGAGCAACTTTGAATGTATGAAATTTCAACAACCATTCTCTTCATTTTCCTTTTCGTTTAGGGTAGCCTACTATTTTTTCATTAATTGTTCATCTTGTTCACACGCTTCATTCCTTTCATGATGGCCTTGTTCATGTATGTCCATATGGAATTACTTATTTTTAATCAATGGTTTGGATGCACTCTAATCTTCTTTATTCATGAATCCAAATGTCATTGGCACCATCTCCTTTTTCATCTTTCATCATTTTGCCATGTATGCTACAATTTTTTCTAACTCAATTGTATCATTATTTGATTTATTAGTTGAATTAAACAAATTTTTTAATGACTCATTTGAATTATTTGTGGTCCAACACATCAGATTGTTATCGTGAATTGGTAGTCATCATGGTTTTATTTCATCATCTTCATCTTTATCTATACCACTTTCTTCATGAACTTCTTTCCATGGTTGATTTATAATTTATGGTTCCTTTGAGTAAATTGGTTTTTGTACCTAAAAGTTTTGCACCTTTGAAACAATAAATTGGTATGGTTTCAGCTTATTGATATTAACCAACACATGGTTAGGTTCAAAGTTAATTAATGTGACCAATAAAATTATATTATTAAGTAATACATATTGTACCCTATACGGTCCAAAGCATTTTTTGGTGAACTTCCCCAAATGTGACTTACTCTTTTTTGGAAACCACAAACAAAATCCCCAAACTTAAATTGTTTTTTTGTATTCTTCTATTGATTCCACAAAGTTCTATTCAATTGTTAAATTCTTAATTTAACCTCAAATTGTAGTTTGTCCTCTTGCAATTTTTCTAACTTTGACACTTTACTTGTTAATACCTTCACTAAATTTCCTTCTATATGGTTACTACCAATGATTAACAGAATGTATTCTATAGGCATTAAAGGATGTAAACCATACACTAATTCATATGGTGTGTACCTTGTAGCCACCTTGTATGTTGTTCGGTAAGAAAATAAAATTGTAGGTAGATGTTCATCCCAATTTATTTTATTTTTAGTAACAAATTTGGTCAATAATGTTCCTAATACCTTGTTAGTGGACTTTACTTGACCATTCCCCTATGGGAAATAAATAGTAAAACTAACATGTTTCAACAAAAAATGATTTTTCAAATGTTTTATAACATCATTTATAAATGCATCCCCTGATCTATTTCTATAGTTAGTGGACATCCAAACCTAGTAAAAATTCATTCATATAAAAACTTTGTTGTTACTATTACAATATTTGTCTTTAATGTTCTTGTCTCCACCCATTTGGTTGGATAATCTATGGCCACTAATATGTACTTATTTCTTGTATACCATCTTGTTGGTTTAATTGGTCCCACAAAATCCAAGCTCCATTTCATGAATGGTTCTTATAGAAAAGTTATTACTAACTTGGCCAAACTTTGTGTAGCCAACCTTCTAATGCACTAACATGCATCACATGATTTATAGAAATCACTAACATTTTTATACATTATGAACCACCAGTACTCTCCATCCAAAATTTTCTTCTATGTGATCCTAGTTGCAAAGTGCCCTCCTACTGCTCCCTCATGTAATTCCTTCATCACCTTTTGAGCTTCTATGGTTGACATACATCTCCTCAATCTATTGTCTTGCCCCATCTTATACAAAACCTCATTCTTCATTATTAAAGGTTTAGCCCTCCTAACTAACTGTTGTTTTTAGCTTGTTCATAAAGACTCTTTCATCTATCATGTCTATAAAAACATTTTGACATCATTCAACCATTCTAGTTATGTGAAAAATAAACTAGCATATGTGGTCTATTTTTGGACTTTTGAGGGTTTTGTGACATCAGGTAACCAAGACAAAACATCTACAACTAAATGAGTTTTGCCTAACTTGTACACCATTATGGAATCATACCCCAAAAACAACAATAACCACCTAGCTATTCTACTTGAAACCTATGGTTTGTTTACCAAGTAAATTAAAGCCATATGATCAACATAAAACACAAATTTATTTCCCATCAGATAATGCCTAAACTTATGCAATGCAAAGACCATAGCTAAGGCTTCTCTTTCTGTGGTACTATAATTTAGTTTTGCACTATTAAAAAGTTTAAAAGCATATACTACTAGTTGATTACTCTTCCTTGTTATATTCTATGTTAGTAAAGTTCCCACAACCAATAATGATGCATCTATGTGAACATGGAACTCCACATCCCACTTTGGTGGTATTAAAATCAATGCTTTAATATACTTCTACTTAATCAGCTCCCAAGCTTTCTAACACTCCTCTGTCCATAGAAATGTTTTTGTCTTCTTTGTGAGCTTTGTAATTGGGACCATGATCACTACAAATTTTTTAATAAAACATCTATAAAATTGTGCCATACCATTGAAAACTTGAATCTATTGTGAATTCCTTGGTACAATAATGTTCACTATGGCTTGGATTTTCTTTAGATCAAATAACTTGCCTTCCTTTAAGATAATAGATTCAAGAATCATTTTAGTGAACACCATAATAACGCATTTCTCCAAGTCTAAATTGATGTTGTATTCTTTGCATTTTTGAAAACATAATTTGAACTTTTGCAAATGAGTTTCCATATCATTGTAAATTGTAAAATCATCTATAAAAATCTTCATAAAAGTATCGAAATACTCTTTGAATGTTTTTGTGATTGTTCTTTGAAATTTTCGAGGTCCATTTTTCATTCGAAAAAACATTATTTTCCACATGAATGTTCCCCAATCTATGACAAACACAATTTTATATTTGACCTTTAATGCTATATAAATTTGATGATATTCAGAATATTTGTCCAAAAATGAATATGCTTCAAACCTTGCCACTATGTTAAGTACTTCATATGTGAATGGTAATGGAAAAAGGTCCTTATTAGTTGTTCATTCAACTTTCTAAAGTCGACAAAGATTCTGAGCCTCCCATTTTTCTTTGGTACTACAACAATTGGTGACAACTACGTAGCCTCCTCCACAAGTTGTATGAACCCTACTACCAACAATTTATAAACATTTTATTTGATTACTATTACATAATTTGGATTCAATCTATACATGGCCTAATGTGCTAGTGGTATGGTTGTGTCCAATTCAATTTGGTGGTGAGCCAACTTTGGTGGAATGCCCTTTAGATCTTTGTACGTCCAAGCAAAAACATCCTTGTACACCTTTAACAACTCCTTCAATTGCTACACCTTTTGTAGTTGCAAATTTGAATTTACCTTCATTTGAGGTTCAACTTGAGTCCCTAGATTCATATTTGTTTATTGTTCTTCTTCTATGATTAATGTCCATCCTACTATTTGCAACTCTTAAGCCTTGACCCTAGCTAGAATTTCACCAATTTGAACATTCTCTAATTAATGTTTATAATAGGTCTCAAGATATATTTTATCCTCTAAAGCAACTCTTGGTTCATATTTGTTTATAATATCTTCCTCTATTGAAATGAATTATATATTGTAATTCTAAACTTCAGTATCTGTGTAGGTAGACATTGTGGTTTTTACAAACTAAAAGTTTTCTAGTAGATTAATGGTGCCTATGGAAAATAATTATGGTTTTGTAACAAATATGGTATCATCATCTATGATACCATTTTGATAATTGTAGCATAACAACACTAATAGTTGTTTCACCTCTGTTCCCACGTGCTTGCACTACTATACTTCTGATTGTGTCATTCCCCTTAATTGTCATTATGTTGTTCCCCCAATCATGGCCTATTCTGGCATCCTTCACCCATGGTCTCCCTAGTAACATGGAATAACTAGCATCTACTATTCTGCAATACAATAAATGTAGTAACATAAGGTATGCCATGAACATATATCTTCAAATCACAAATTATTACTAGCTTTGTAGTAATATGATTTGCCATCTTAAGATTATATGGTACAGGTTTAGGCTTTGGCAACCCCAACTTCAATTTTAGCTATTTTGTAATGATATTAACCTTAAACCTTCCATCTAGCAAAACATCCTTTACAATATTTTTTCCAATTTATACCTAAGTAATCGCCATATGGTTATCAATAGCGATTATCATTGTTGCTACTTCTGGTACTACATATGGTGTTATTTTTTCTATTCTTGTTTTAGTTATAATCCATGGTTTATCTAGTTTCATTTTCTATTAAAGATGTCTTTTCAACGTAAGAGCGATTTTCAATAACTATCCCAAGTTCAAAGTATAACTAGTTTTGAACATCTATTTATTGATCTCCAGAAATATCTCTTTTACCGATATCAATTTGCTTTGGGAAACTACAAATTCCTAAGGTTTTTGAAGTTTTATAGAAGGTGTAGTATTTGGCATTCCCAACCACATTGTGTTCTATCTCTCTATTGATGTAGGAGATCTTTCAGTAGTAGCTTGTGATTTTTGTAGTTGTTAAATTGTCTCTACCATTGTCTTCTTCAAATTTTCCTCCCAATCTACAGTACTTTTATTCCTCCTCAATTCTTTTTCTTGGAACATTTGGTCTTTTGTGATTCTACTTCTTATAACAACATTAACATCTACTACATTCGCATCTACAGTGACTATTTTGACATCAACTACAACTTTCCCTTTTGAGCTTGATGCATTCTTCCATTGGAACATTTTTTGCATTTATGCAAACTTGGGAAAGTTTGTCATCTTATGCCCGATTTAAACCATAGATGTGGCAAGAATATGAATTATTCTTTTGACCTTTCTAAAGTCGATTAATAGCCTCTATATGTAAAGGCGACCATTACATGGATTATTTTCTTTAAAGTCTAGAACCCATGGAAAGCTCTTTAGGACATTAATTTATGTTGAAACTTGATCATCTTTGGTGATATTTTTATTAAAGATGATGATGACCTTTTCACCCACAATTTGCACATTGGTGATTTTTCTTTCCTTAGATAGCCACTACACTTTTTTTTTAGTTTCATTCTTTACTTTTTGTGGGTTGAGCAATGTCATTTCCATTTTGATGGGCAAAATTCCAATACCAAGATTTTTTGTCAATCCAAGACCTCCACTATGGAATCGGCATGGGCACTTAATATGCCATAAGCAAACATAGGAGTTCTAGGGATCATAATAAGAAGGCTAATGTTCAATTCTCTTTCATATCTATTTGGTGTTAGTTGGATATTTTTGGCATGGATGGGGACCCATTAGATAGTGTCTCCTTTCACCCTTGTATGCTTTGATGATTTTCTAATGTTGTGATGTGGTTGTTGTCCATCCTCCCCATTGGGGTTTCTTATTACTTAATCGAGAAAGTTTAAATTAGATTTTTTTACAAAAAAATCAACTTTTGCAAGGAATATAAAATATTTAGAAATAAATTACAAAATTTCAAAACCTTTAGTGATCTAGTGGAGTATGAAAATTTCAATTTGGGTGTAATTGAACCCAGATTGGTTATTGCTTCAAAAGTTGAAGGCATGACTATGAATTTGTGCTTTTAAAGAGTCATTTTTTAATGTTCATATTCACAACATGGTGGGAATTTGTTTTTAAAAAAAATCTATTGTTGAGGAAACTTAATCCCAAACAATTTTTTTTACTAGCAAAATTTTGGAAAAGTCAAACTAAAAATTAAATTTTCAAAAAAAAAAAAGATTTAGGAGATTTTCAGTTGTTAGAAGTGAGAAAAAAGGTAAAAGTCACCAAATTTTTGTATATCCTTAGCTAGAAGACCTAATTGTTCATATAAAATGCATGATGGTGGGTGATGCGATATTGGCACTTTGATAAAATTTGTTAATATAGCCCATTGAGTACCTTTACAATACACATGTTTACAAACCCTAATATCCCAAACCAATATACAACTTAAACTTTATCATAACCTCATAAACAATCAATAGTTTGCAAATGCTAAAAAAAACACCATAAATTTATGGCCATCTAGTTTTGGGGGAAAAAATGTTTCCTTATGAAATGAATAAACTTTCAAATAATAGTTTTTAGGAAAACATTTTTGCTACCTATTTTTGGAAATGTTGTTTTCCAAGGGAGATCCAACCTTTAGTGGGTCTTTTCAAATTGCAATTCGGAAGCCCACACAATTTCTAATGAATTTAAACCATTATAATCTCCATCCAACAAATGACTCCACAAGAGAAAAATGTCACATGGATAAAAATGTTAAAACCTCAAACCCATGCTATCCAATTTTTGGCGGTTAAAAACATGCCATTTTGCATGACAACTTAAACCCTATGGGAGGCATTTCATTGACCCAATAAATAAACAATGCTATCCAAATTGCCAACATGGGAAAAAATCATGTTCAACTAAATCTTAGGCCCTTTAATAAATTAAACAACTTATAAAAATGCCCTTTAATGGAAGTAAAAAATATACAAAGAAATAGAGGTTTTGCTAAAAAATAAAGATTTAACCAAGAAGAAATAAAGGTTTTGCTAAAAGGTAGAAATTTAATTATAAAAATAAAAAATTTTGTTGAGAAGAAGATGTTTAGCTAAAGAGGTTGTTCCAAGATGTAAAAGTTTAGTTAGGAAATGATAAAGGTTTTGTCAAAAGATAAAAGTTTAACCACAAAAAGATAGAAGATTTGTCAAGAGGTAAAAATTTCATTAGGAACCAATAAAAGTTTTTTCAAAAGTAGAGGTTTAGCTTTTAAAAAAATAGAGATTTTGTCAAAACATAAAAATTGCCAAGAGAAAAAGATTTAACCAAGAAATAAAAAGGTCTTACCAAGAGAGAGAGATTTAGTCAAGAAATAGAAAAGTTTTGCTAAGAGATAGAGAATAGGTATAGAGGTAGGGGTTTGGTTGTTAGTTGGTAGGTGGGGCCAAAATTTAGGTTAGTATGATAGCTAGGCCAATAAGGTAGGTAGTGAGTAGGGCAGGTACTAATATACCTACCTATTGAGGTCAGGGTTAAGAAAAAAAAACCCGCCCAAACAACAAAAAAAAAAAAAGAAAAAAAAAAAAGTGTGAAAGGTCATCAGCCAAAAAAAGGCTGACTGGGGTACAATGTCAATTAACTCAGGGTCAAGAGCAGGATGAAAAATTGCAGCCCATCCAATGGACAGAACTGTCAACTGGTGCATTGGTGGGTGCTGGTTCACTCTGGCCACCCAACAATGCTCCACACCCAACTTCAAGGAGTTGCACCCCCAACAAGGGCTTTGCACAAGGTGGCCTTGACTCCTAGTGCAAAGCCCTTGGGGTGGCTTTCAACTTTTGCACCAAGAGGAATGCTTGATTTGAGTTGAACCTTGGCCCTTGACTCTGAGTGTGAAGTGGGCCTAAGTATTAGGGCTACAAACGGCCAATCATGATCACCATCCTCATGTGTTTTGTACATGGCTGTGAAAGATCAGTTGTACTTACGAAAGGGTAGGGTTGTGGTGCTCGGTTATGAAGGGTACCAACTTCAATGGATCTTCCCCACCAAACTCAATCCTCCTCATGTCAGTGACAATGCCATTAGCACCTACTACAGTACATCACATATAACAAACCTCCCTCACATGGAGACCTTATGACTCAAGATCATCAACATTACTTTTCAATTCAATCAAGTTTTTGTTGTTGTTGTTGTCGTCGTTTTTTTTGTGTTCCCCTGATTGCTTCAGGGGTTTTTTTTTTTCCCCCTTCAATTTTGTGCTTTCAAAACTTTTGTGATTTTTCTTCGTTTTTTAAAGAAAAATTTCAGCAATTGACATTAACTTTTTTCCCAAAAATTTAGTGAAAAGATTTGTCACCCAAAAAAATTCTGAATTGTGAAAACTCTTTTTTTAATATTTTTTTACTAACATTTATGAGCCTAAGCACTTTTTGCTAAGTTATTTAAAACTAGGGTCAAAGGCTTAGTTAAATTTTTTTGGGTCCAAATTTTTTATAATAATTTCATCCAAAATAAGCAAGGGATGATGTGATAGCAAAGCTAGATTGAGAGCTCATACAAGGACCCAGCAGGCATAGAATGTAGAATATGGTTTCCACAAATTATCCCTGGCTGCAAGCTTTAAGCATTGTTGTGGTGGTGACACTTTGCACTGAGAAGACTATATAAGAATATCACAAATGCAAAATAGGTACCTCACACAAACTTGTCCCCTCCATGTATTTGTGCTTTTACAATACGTTAACAATGTGCTTAAAATTTATGTGCTAGTGAAATGTTGATCAATCGTTGATATCATGTTGTAATGACATTATAAAATAAAAATTATTTATCACAATTTTTTCAAATGTCATCGTAACATGATATCAATAATTATGTCAATATTTTGTTAGCACTTAATTTTAAACACATTGTTAAAATGTTGTAAAAACACAGGTACATGGAAGGGGCAAGTTTGTCATGTAGGATGTTCTTAAGAAGGGCTATTAATCCAGGCCCAAAATAGTGGCAGCCAATATTAGAAATGAGGGATGCACATCTCGAATGATTCAATAAAGTACTGGTATGTCCCGAGGCTTTCCAGGTTGCTCCTTTTGTGTGGATGGCTATCTCTTTTAGAACTCTCGACTTTACACGAATCCAATTCAGCATTGACAACCCACCTGAATGATTCACATTCCAAAAATCCAACCCAACTCATGTCAATTAAGCAAAGAATTGTGTGAGTCCTTTGTAGCTGTTGGCTACACATGTATGTATGTAACGTGCTTTAAGTATTTTACACAAAATTGGAAGAAAAAAAAAAAGGAAGACAAAGAACTAACTAACTCCCTTTGAAAAACCTGTCAATCAACACCACCACATACATCAAATTCGCGAAAGACAAAAACAAATGAACTAACTCCCTTGGAAAACCTGTCAACAAACAACACATCTCTCGTATTTGTCTTATGTGAGGGGGAGTTTGGAAGCATAGTGTAAAGCCTTGTCTTATGTGAGGGGGAGTTTGGAAGCATAGCATAAAGCCTGAGGCTTTGGGGTTTAGGATGACCTTGTTTTGGAAATATCAACCCTAAACAATTCATAAGTCAAACATGATTTATTTTGTGGAAATGCAAATGGATGTAGGTGATAAAATTTTGTTATTTTATTTTATTTTATTTTGATGTGGATTAGTGCATTGTCAAAAAAAAAAAAAAATCAAAAAATCAAAAAATGGTCTGTCAAACATTAGATTCAACCTTGGGCAACACTTGCTTAATCCTGAATGAGGTCAACTTAACTTTGCTTATATTAATTATCACCCATTGCTTGATTTTGGCTAAAATGCCTATCAAAGATCTATGAATGTGTAAACTTTGAATCCGTTGATTGGATCCATAATTAGACAAATAGATGAATAGATTGAACCAAATTTTGAAATGCGTCAAATAGAGATAAACAGTTGCATCAAGGGTTTAGCCTTTTGCCCTACCATCTTTCACATCTTTTCACACGATAATGTATAATTGCTCGTAGTCCATTGTTGGTACAAGGCTCAAGCCCTACCAACCATAATGGATAATAAGACATGAGAGGTGTATCAGTTTCCAAAAACATCTTCCAGTACTCTTATAAAATTGTGTGAAGTTTTGTTTAAGCAAATGCCCTTCACATTGAAGGATTCAGAAAAAAAGTTGCCCTTCACATGTGAAGGGTCTTACATTTTTTTTTTTCCTTCTTCACTAGAAGGGCTAGATGCCATGGAAGGCTTCAAATTTAAGGCACCTCAATTTATTGATAACTACACCCGGCTTTGTGCTTCAACTTCAAGAATACTTTCATCAACCCCAGGATGAGAGGGAGAATAGGTTTAAGATTTAGGGTTATAGGTTAAGGTTTGTAAAAGGTTATAGGGTTATAGGTTAAGATTTGTAGAGGGTTATAGGGTTATAGGTTTAATGACCTACTACCTTGTGGGTTAAGAGGTTGTGAAAGATATGTTCAAAAGATTTACAACCAAAAAACATTATTTGGGGTTAGATTGCCAATTGCATGTGGTTGAAAACTAGGTGACTTTATAGTTCATAATTTGGACTTATTTTGGAGAGACAATAAAAGTGTGGAATGCAAAGGGATTAAGTAATAATAATATAAATAAGCAAAGTTGACACCATCATCTGATATTTAGTGGAGGGTTTTTTTCGGGCAAATTTTTTGTCACTTGGGGACAAAAAGTTTTGGAAGTTGTTGTTTTTAGGAGGAAATTTGACTAATTTTGCTATTAAAAAAAATTGAAAAAATTTGCCAAATTTTTGAAACTACAAAATTGACAGACCACTAAAAAAGAAAAAAAAAGAAAAAAAGAAAAACACTACAACAACAAGTCTCATCTTATCTTATGTAAGAATAAAAGTTGGAAATTTTTTAAAAATATTTCTTGGAGGTAACATATTTCTTTCTCCTCACCAATCTAAGTTGTACATACTCTATGGTATAGTCTATCCATGGTTGTTGTTCATGTTGATAGTTTGAGACAGCAGAAGGCAAGGGATGTGCTTCTGACTAGGAGACCCAAGAACTGAGCACTGAATACTGCTCTTGTGTAGTGTGTACCCATGACAACCCAGGAAGTAGAAAATCCGTGTGTGGCCCCATATAAATTATTAAAGCATCTAGAAACAACAGCATCATTGTTGAAACCCTGCCAAACTAACTGTAAACAAACAAATGAATTATTTTAAATTTAAAAAAAAAAAACCCCACCCTTCAACATATAGTTGACTATCTACTGGAACCTGCAATAGAATCTGGCAATTATAATTATTATTTTTTAATTTAAAAAAAAATGAAGTTGGAATAAGAAAACCCCAGAAAACTACTCATCTTTTGCATTCAAAATTCACAAAAATTTGCCACCAAGAAGAAAAACACAAAACAGATTCCAGTTCCAGTTGTATTTTGAGGTGATCAGATTATGTGACAATAAAAACATGCAACAGGGCAATGATATGCCAGACCCACCAACCCACTTCAGCAACAACATGGTGTTTTTTTAATAAGTGACTTTGATACTCTGACTTCCTTGCAGCTGGGACAGAACCAAAAATACCAAGTAGCTAGCCTAGTCCATATGGGCCTATGATAGGCTCTGTTCTATCTGAGTTCTTTTTGTTCCTCAGCTTTTTGGAGGGCATTTAGAAAAACCAGATGCTTGCCAGATTGAGTAACTGGTGGGCAATCTTTCAAGCATTCGCTTTTTCAATTTCCCTACCCCTTTTCCTTTTACAATGTGATACCTAATAAAGTTATCTGTAAAGTCACCCTCTCTTTCACCCCTGTCCCCTCTTTCTGTGGTATCCGCAAAGTAAGGAAATTTTATTAAAATCTCGAACATAATCTGTTCCTTTGCCCCCTTTGTGATCCCCTTTTGGTTTTTTTCCACTTCTGGCTTGGACTTGGGTCCTTTCTCTTTGTACTTCATTTCCCCCTTTCAGTATGTGCTCTGTTTAATGAAGTTTACCAGGGTTACATTAACTTTATTTAAATTTTACTATGAAATGCTGAAACTCAGCATTTAATGCACAAGGTTTGAGAGTACCTAATTATAGTAGTTGTGCAGGTAGGAGCAGTGAAAATATATGTAGCAGCAGCAGTGGAGGCGCTCTGGAAATAGGAAAGACAGGATGAAACTCAGTTTACCAACCAAATTGGTGAAAAAACTAGTTTGGGTCCCAATTGTTTCGTTTTGTAAAATTTCAATCCCAGTTATGCATTTGATGCCCTAGTATGCCGAAACTGGCTGTTCTCGCCCTCTAATCGCCTGGCTTTACCCCCTAACTTGAATGGGTATAAGAGGAAAAAGGGTGCAAGATTTTACATTCAGTAAAGCCCTTGGTCGCAAGTTTTACCGGGACAGAGGCACATGGGAGGCAGGTTGCAGCCCCACGTGTGCCCATTTTTTTTGGTAAAGCCTGCGGCCTTGGGCTTTACCTATGACATTCAGTCAATAGGAAGAACCCCATGTTCTCCAGAAGGGGTATTAGCAAAACAAAATAATTGTTAGTTGTACTAATTAGTTATGGGAGTATGTCGGAAACTAGGCATTTCTTTTTCTTGTTTTTTGGGTGCTGGGCTAATAAAATGTTTGGATCAATTGCTTGCCCAGCTCTGGATTTGTGTCCAGGAAACATCCAGAGATCATTTTGAGCTGATTGTAGTAGTAATAGCTTCTGAAATGAGCACAATCTTGCTGAAATGAGTCACTCAAGCTTCAGAAAGATTGTGCAGGCACAACAAGCAAGAAAAAGTAGCAAAACTGTTATACAAACTTCTGGAATGGCATTGGTGACATTTAAAAGAGGAGAGAAGACAACCAAAACTATTAGGTGGCACTATGGTTAACCAAATATTAACCGTAGTACCTTTTGTCACACTCTTGGTACCATTGGAAAGCCCTCAATGAGTAGGGGCCCGGTGGTGCACAAAGTTGATGTTTCAACCTATGGTGAAAAAGTTTATATTGAACAATTATTTTTCACTGAAAATTCATTTAACTCAAAACTAAAAATCACAAGAGAATTTGGGGATGCCCTTGGGTATTGTTGGAATGCTCTCAATGAGTAGAATTTATTGAAGGTGGTGATTTGGATATCTTTAGACCTCAGGTGCACAAGAGATATTGAATTTTGAGTAGTTTTTTTTATTATGAAATTTTCAATTAAATTAAAAATAATGATTTCGAAAGGAAAATTTAATTGGGTGACAAGTTCACAGTTGAGCCAGATTGCACACAAGCGAAGACTCTAGTACTTCATGAATAGAGAGTATTAAAAAGTCTTTGATTGCCAATTTTGGATTTCCTTCCAAAAGTAGACTTTGCATATTGAATTTCTAAAAGCCTTTGGGTGTTTTGCTTACATCATAGCTGGATCATTCAGTATCTCATCTGTTGACAAAATTGTGCTACAATCTGCAAAGCTAGAGCAAGTGGAACCAGCAACCAAGTGGCATGCTTCTGAAGGATCACATTATATATATTAAAGGAAAAATGAAGCTTCCCCTGACTCCGGACGGACAGTGGCTACGGACATTTAATTAATTTAAATGTCAAAGTTGTTGGTGCCCTAAATTGGACCTTTTCTTTCACAGCTTCTAGACAAAGGCCGAGTGGCTAAACAAACAGACCATTGACAATAATCGGGTACCTTCTAAATGGGACCCATCATACACATCCAATACAACACCTTACATAATTCAACGGTGAGCAAATTTAGTACATCTTGTGATTACCGGCACTCATTCTATTTTATGTTCTCCTTGCATAATTTAACTTAACTTGAGGACATTTTAGTGTAATTTGTGATATCACTCATTCTATTTTATGTTCAATGTGACGACAAATTCTAACATAGTGAGTCAACTTTGGTGGTTACTAAGTAGGTTTTTGCCTAGTTCTTAAATTCTCCTTTGTCCCTTTAAATTTTGGAAATCTTAGATCCATGAATATCTCTAGTAGACAAGAGGATGGATATTATTATGCCCCCTGCTTGTACATCTAAAGGTGCCTATTCCTTCAACCTCAATTCAAACCAAGGGTTAGAACTAAGTAGGTATATTTTTATTCCATTTAACCCTCTCTTGATTTGGGGGCTAAAATGATAAGAGATAAACTAACCCATGTGCTGGTCACCCAAATGGGACAAATAAAATAGTATGATGGGGTTAATTTAACCTTAGGTTCAACCTTCACATTGGGAGGTTTTTCCAAACTACAGAAATAGTTTGGGCAGCTTGGGAAAACTTAGGAAAACAAATTGGGCAGTCTGGAACAAAAAAATAAATGTAGCCTGTTTGGACAGTCTGCCCCAGAAAATGTAGCGAGTTTGGGAGTTCTTATGCTGCCTGGTAATGTCAGGCAGATCATATAGGTTGAAAATTTTCATTTCTGCCCAAAAATATTTGGGTACTTTCTGGAAAAACCCTGATGGTAAAATATATTGGACATTTTGGGAATGTTTATTCTGCCCTGATAATTTTGGTCACCCAATAAATGCGAAGAAAGTTTTCATTTATGCCCAAACATTTTGGGCACTCTGGAAAAATCCTGACACTCGAACAACTTTCGGGCAGTTTTATAATTTTCATACTGCCCGATCATTTTGAGCAAATTATAAAGATTGATTATTTTTTTTAATTGCTGCCCTCTGTTCCAGGTGCTCTCTCACCTTAAACCCTACCATATGTTGGCAAGACCAACGTTAGAACAAGAAGATTTTAACCCTTTTGAAATCAAGGGTTCAAACTAAACTCCAATATTCCACCCTAACTTATCCTAAATCTAAAAATAATGAAGATATTTATTCTTGGGGATAAGATATTCCAAACACATTTATCCCCCTCTTAAGCCCAATGCAATGTCATTTGCCAACTCAACATTTACCCCTTTTTTGTGTGTGAATAGGATAGCATTAGGGTTTAGGTTTAACCCTAAAAATGAGGACTAGACCTAATTTGGTCTTAACTTTTCAAGATTCTCAAATGGTGAAGACTGCAAGTTGTGATCCCCACATCCAATTTGGTTACTAAAGACTTTTGGGCTTTTCATGCAATGTATTCAACAAAAAGTAGACTATGACCTCCCTTTTTTTTCTTTTGTTTTTTGGGTTATGGGTATTAACATCATATTGGAAGTGTAGGAAACTATTATGATTGAAACAAGAAATTTTTTTTTTTAAATTTATTTATTTATTTATTTTTTAAAAAAAATATGGGGGGGGGAGAAGGAAGAATTTCATGGGCATGGTGAGTAATCCAAATGTTGTGAAGTTAATAAATTATGTGTGATGAGTTCCCTTACCCAATGCACTACACTTAGGGTTTGAAAAATGCACCCTTACAACCACACCTAGTAGGCATGAGATGATCGTAATCCAAAAAGCCATGTATGTTTGAAACTTGGCGGAATATTATGTAGCACTTGTTGGGAAGTGGGGTACAAATATCCACTTTGAATTGGTGGAAGCCCCTTTAGTTTCAAAAACGTTTTCTGGAAGGAAAACACTTTCTGGCCTACAATCCACAAGTTATTGCCGTGCTAAACACCCCAATGCCTTTCCCTTTTTGTCTTTTCCTTTACATTGGTCACCATAGTTTTTCATAGAGAAAAAAATAAAATTTAAAAATATATAATATAATA
>Ga0116229_10002486_pt1 | contig 29850 bp, 24 predicted proteins | sample S1TSphgellanicum_3_FD_87313 | JGI IMG/M metagenome (GOLD analysis project Ga0116229, IMG submission 87313) | Host-associated microbial communities from peat moss isolated from Minnesota, USA - S1T2_Fc - Sphagnum magellanicum MG | ecosystem: Host-associated > Plants > Peat moss > Unclassified...
CAACTCGTCTATCCCGCACGCACTGGAAACTCTCCGTCAAAGTTCACTCGACCAATATCCGGTTGTCAGCGCCAATCGTTTGTTGATGCTGTTGTCAGAAGAGGCTCTGTCTACCACTCTGATTTCGGCGACACCGGAAGAGCAAGACCGCCTTCGACTGCTTCCACTTTCGTCGATTTTAGGAAATCTCCTTCAATCAGAGTCGCCCGGTTCCGTTCTGTTTGATACTGTGAGCCTCGCGAGTGCGCAGTCGTTATTTGCCGAAAACCCGCGTCTTTCCGCGGTTGGTATCATCAATCGAGACGGCGAATATTTTGGTGTTTTAACAAGATCCGATCTGCTTGCATCGACATTTAAGACATTGGCGCCCAGCCGGGTCGGAGGAATGGCGACACCACTAGGGGTATATCTCACCGATGGGATCAACTCCGGCGGTGTTGGAGATTTAGGCCTCATGCTCGCCGGAGTTGCGCTGACCTCACTTTTTTTAGTGGCTATCGTCGCAACTAACCTGCTCAATATGGCTGCGGTTGCACACCATATCGATCTATGGTCGCCATTGATGTGGTCGCTCACTCGGGTCATGCCAACATCCGCAGTTGATTTCGTCAATAATTTGCAAACCATACTTCCGTTGATCCTTATGATGCTGTTATTGCGTGCCATACCTGTCGCTGGGTATCACGCCGCCGAGCATCAAGTAGTCCACTGCATTGAGAGGGGTGAACCGCTGCTGCCGGGTAACGTCGCTTCTATGCCTCGCCCACATCCGAGGTGCGGCACAAACCTAGTCGCTGCAGTGACGTTATTTGGCCTGTTCTTCTCGGTGCTTAGCGGCCTGCTGCAGTCCTACACGGAAGCGGTTGTTCCAGCAGCGATTGCGACATTTATGACTTGGCGTCAGGTAGGGACATTTCTGCAGCAATATTTTACGACAAAGCCGGCATCCTCGACACAGCTAGCGAGCGGGATTGCAGCCGGAGAAGACCTGCTCAGTAAGTACCGTCAAAACATCAATAGGAAGAGCAAATTTTCACTACGGATTTGGCGTATGGGCCTGTTGCAGGTAATATCAGGCAGCGTACTAATGGGCTCTCTCATCTGGGTGGTCTGCAAAATTTTCCCTCAGCTAATGCCATACTTACAAGGCTTGAACTAATCGATTGCTATGGTTAAACAACAACTCACCGACTTAATTTTTAATGCGCTCGAATCGGCTCGCGATTCTGGCGCCATCGCTAACCTTGTCGAGATACCGACTCCGACACTCGAAGCTCCGCGAAGCCGCGAACATGGAGACTACTCCACCAATATCGCGATGGTACTGGCAAAACCTCTCGGTCTATCGCCCAGGCTTGTCGCCGACGCTGTGATCAAACATCTGCCGTCCCAGAAGCTCATTGAAAAGGCAGAAGTCGCCGGGCCTGGATTTATCAACTTCACGTTGAACCCGAATTGGCTGCAAGACCTGCTCAGAAGGGTTGCCGAGGAAGGCGATTCCTACGGGACCTTTAAGTCGTCGGCACCTCAACAGATACAAGTCGAATTTGTCTCTGCCAATCCGAACGGACCTATTACGGTCGCTCACGGAAGGGGCGGCGCGATCGGCGATGTCTTGGCATCGCTGCTGACCGCAGTTGGCCATAACGTTGAACGAGAGTTCTATGTGAACGACGCGCTCAATTCGACACAGATGAATAACTTCGGGCGGTCGGTTCACTTCCGTTATATGCAGCTCCTTGGCCACGACATGGGATCGGATGATCTCGACTGGCTTTACCGGGGCGATTATGTGACGGATATTGCCAAGAAGGCGGTGACCCAGATTGGCAGCAGCTACGAGAAATTAGATATCGCCGATCCGGCCACAATACAGAAATTTAGAGATATCGCGCAAGAGGGAATGCAGCAGGAGCAGATCGACGATCTTAAGGCGTTCGGCATTGTCTTTGATAAGTGGTTTAGCGAGTCTACCCTGCATGAATCTGGGGCGGTTGAGCGAGACATTCAGCACCTGACCGATCGGGGCTTCACTTATAAACTGGATGGCGCACTCTGGTTGAAGTCGACTCTCTTTGGTGACGACAAAGACCGGGTATTGTTGCGTGCAGACGGTTCTCCCACATATATCGCGGGTGATGTCGCATACCACAAGGCAAAGCTTGATCGTTATGATCGTGTGATCGATGTCTGGGGCGCAGATCACGGTGGGTATATTGCGCGAACAAAGGCCGCGGTCGCGGCGAACGGCTATGATCCTGAGCGGGTATACGTCCTGCTGTTCCAGCTTGTCCGGATTATGAAGAACGGTGAACTTGTAAGGTCGTCGAAACGGCGCGGGAACGTTCTCGAGCTCCGGGCCGACCTAGTTGATGAGATCGGCAAGGATGCTGCGCGGTTCTTTTTCCTCTCCCGCTCCAGCGATACGCCGCTCGATATCGATATGGATCTCGCACGCGAGCAGAGCAGCAAGAATCCGGTTTACTATGTTCAATATGCACATGCGCGGTGTTGTACGGTAATCGAGAAGGCCTTGGCGGCCGACATTACTATTCCCGTCGCCGCAACCACCGATCTCACCGTTTTGACAACCGAGCAAGAGGTCGATCTCATCAAGAAGCTTGGAGATTGGCCGGACGAGGTGCGTTATGCTGCGGATTCCTATGCTCCGCATCGACTGACACACTATGTTCGCGATCTTGCAGGTGTCTTTCACACATTTTACGATGCCGGGAACAATGAACCGGCACTTCGGGTACTGGTAGAAGACTCGTCGTTGCGCGACGCACGTCTCGTCCTGATCTCGTCGGTGCAGCAGGTACTAAAGAACGCTTTGGGCATACTCGGCGTCTCGGCACCGGTAAGAATGTAGAATTAGTTTGCGGTTGAAGTCCTCTGCATCGTTACAGATCGAAGTGAACGTGATATTTCGTTTGTTTAAGTTCCTGACCCTGGCCGTTTTGTTATTTGCCTTCGCGGGAGTGGTCAAAGCAGATCTAACAATTTCGGCTGGCGAATATGTCGATAGTTCGGGAGCGCCACATCCGTGGCATGTCAACCGTCAGCATACGCTCATTTGGGGTGGTCAGCCGTGGATTCCAGCAGGTGGCCTATTTCAATCACGTTATCTCACTGGGCCTCCAACTGACGAGAATTGGTTAGCCGACCAGGCGGACTTACTTTCACTAAAGCAGCACGGTATCCACTCGATTGTACTTGTTACGTCGGCAGAACTCGATCCCATTACCGATATCGACCCCGCCGATCTCCAAAAAGTGCTTGATTTTCTGGATTCCCAGGGCTTCCAATATGGCCTTGCCCTATCGTCATTTCCGCGAGACCCAGTCGAAGCCACAATTGTCAATCCGGCGGTTTATCGGGTAGCGTCCCCGGCCGCTGGCTCGGTCAATAACTTTAGCAATCTTTCGGGACTGACCGGAGCGTCATATTTTCTGGTGTCGGAGGCTGACGGTTCTATATTAGCATCCGGCGCTGCGAACCTAATCGATGCGCAGACTGCATCGGTAACTCTTGCGCCTGGCCAAGGTGGCGTTGGCACTGTTTTACTTCTCTTTCCCAAGCGGATTTTTCTTCCTGACTCGATTGAAGGCGAGCATCTTCCCGACATTTGGGCACAAGGCGATGGTTACCGAGACAATCTTCTCCTCTACTTTAGCAAGATAAAATTTGGTTCAGGTCTGCGATTTTTTCTCGACCCGGTGGTGAACGGCGTTGGCTACTACGGCGATGCCGATGCTGGGGCGATTCCGGACGGTTCAGCTTACCAGTTTCAATTTCAACTTTGGTTAGAGAAACGGTATGAGAAGACGCTGACTCGGCTGAACAGTGCATGGGGTGTCAAGGACCAGGATATCTTTGATTTCGCGGCTGCATCGCGATGTGTCCCGCTTTGGTATCAGAGCAAAGGCATCCAAAAACTGTTCGATCCGGCCAGCAATAAGATGTTCGATGTGAACGCGCAAGACTCGTCCTATTGGGACGATGTCAAGCAGTTTCGGGCCGATTCGATGCGGGGTTTGATGGATAGTCTGGCGGCGTCAATTAAGAACGGCATTGCCGATGTTCCGGTAGTCTATCGGTGGACACGGCCAAGCAGTCTCTACGTGGACAGTACGACAGACGTCGGCTACGACGGCCTTATGGTCGCGTCGAATTTGCATGGGAAATCGCTGGCAAGTAATGCGGCTGGCTGGGCGCTGGCGGAGGCAGAGCAATCGAGTCGCAGTACTTGGCTGCTTGGTGAACTAACACCGTCGCCAACCGCTGGCGGCAGCGGCTTTAATTCGAAAGACTCGCTCACAAGAGATACTCAAGTACTGCAATCACTTGCCATAAAGGGCTACTTCGTTGATAGCTTTCGTAAACTCCCAGAGGAGGAGTGGGCAAGCACGTCCCTACTTAATGCACCTTCCGAGGAGCTCGACTGGGTAGGGGCCGATGCAGCAAGCTTCGAAGGCGCGACCGTCATGTCGGATTTCTTGCCGAACATGGTCTATTATCCGATCAATTTGAGACTCGATTCGGCAGATATTCGGCAGTTCGACGATGGAACGTGGTGGCTGCCGTCGTACAAATTCGGAGATTCCGTCGACATCGGCCCAGGGCTTAGTTGTTATGCACTTGAACAGCCGGGAGTGGGGGATGTTCTTGCCCTGTGGTCGCCAGATGGCTCGGTAACATCGGCACAGTTTAAGCTGCCGAAAAAGACGCCGATTGTTGCAACGAATCTCAGCGGGCAGATTGTCACCATCACCACAAACAAAGGCATCTATACGATTCCGACGTCAAAGACGCCACTACTTATCCACGGGGTAACGACGCTGCCTTTGATCGCTAACGCGACGATTCTTGAAATGGCGGAGGCAGAAAAGCTAATCGACGCTGGAACCGGGCAGGGCATACCGATGGATGTCGATTCGCAGCGTCTCTACTATATCAAGAACCAGATATTAGGAAGCGGGGATCCCGTCGGGGAGGAAAACGCCTACCCGATGCTGGTTTCGTTGAACGAGGATATGAAGCGGGCACTTAATCCGAACGCTTGGGTAGAGGGTGAGTCGGCGTCCGAGCAAACGTTTGGCACTGTCGTCGCATCACCCAGCGCATCGGCTGGCGCATTTCTGTGGCAGGACACCGCGAGCCCGCCGGCTTCACAGGCCAATCCGTATGAGGCCACCTATAACCTCAATGTCGGCGCGCCGGGTGACTATTCCGTATGGGCATCGATCGCTCCGGGCCCTCCGGGGGTCGGTGCGACATCACCGCTTTCCTATTCTTTGGATTCCGGAACTCAGTACGATGTGAGCGAGCCCGAGGCATCCGGTGACGCCTACGGCTCTGTACTCGATGCAGCCACTGCGACGCACTCCGGCAGCTTTACCTGGTATAAGATCGGCTCGCTCACCCTGACGCCGGGCATACACTCTCTTAACTTCTTCATCACTGGCCCGGCCCCCGCAACCAAGCGTTACACGCTTGGAATAGACGCCATCTGCCTCTCCCGAGGCGATTTCACGCCAAACGGTGCCCAAAAGCCCAATGTGAATTAAGATTTAAGACAGGAAGCTGCTGATCGGGCCGCGGAAGCGGCGCTTGCGGCTTGCGGCACGACGACCATTGGGACAGTGATACGCTGCTTGACGCTATCGAGCGCAGCGGCGACGTCTTAGGCTGATCATCCCCGTCGGGCATTTGAGGGAACGAGCTTTTTGAGGCGCGAGAGCTCGTCTCGAAGTTCGGCAGCCCGTTCGAATTCGAGGGATTTAGCAGCTTGCTTCATCTCTTTTTCGATATCGGCCAGCGCGATCATAAGCTGATCGAGCGGCAAAGTCTCAGGGTTCCTGGTGGTCGATACTTTATAGTACGACTTCTGCTCGGCCACTTTCTTCGCTTCGATAATCTCTCGGACCGCTTTATTCACGGTGTACGGAGTGATATCGTTCTCGCGATTATATTGCTCCTGCTTCGCACGCCGGCGATTGGTCTCGTCAATCGCTCGCTCCATCGATCCGGTGATGCGATCGGCGTACATGATCACTTCGCCGCCAAGGTTTCTCGCGGCGCGTCCGATCGTCTGTATGAGTGATGTTTCCGACCGTAAAAAGCCTTCTTTGTCGGCATCGAGAATGGCCACGAGTGAGACTTCCGGAAGATCCAAGCCTTCGCGCAGCAGGTTGATACCGACCAGCACATCGTAGACACCGAGACGTAAGTCGCGCAGGATCTCGGTACGCTCCAACGTATGGATATCGGAGTGGAGATAGTTCACCTTGATGTGAAGATCGACAAGGTACTCGGTCAGATCCTCCGCCATCTTCTTGGTAAGTGTCGTGACCAATACCCGTTCTCCACTCGCCGTTCGCTTGCGAATTTCGCCAATCAAATCGTCAATCTGTCCTTTTGTCGGCTTAATCGTGATCTTGGGATCGATCAGTCCAGTAGGGCGGATAATTTGTTCGACAATCGGACTATTATTTTTACGCTCCCACGGACCTGGCGTCGCGGAAACAAAGATTACCTGGCCGATCCGCTCTTGAAATTCGGCAAACTTGAGTGGCCGGTTGTCGCCCGCAGAAGGCAAACGAAAACCGTATTCGATCAGGGTGTCCTTCCGCGCCTTATCGCCGTTGTACATGGCGTTGAGCTGCGGAATCGTTTGGTGGGATTCGTCGATCACCAGCAGCCAGTCCTTGGGGAAGTAGTCAAGCAGCGTAAATGGCGGGCTTCCGGGCTCTCGTCGGTCGAAGTGACGCGAGTAGTTTTCGATACCATTGCAGTACCCGACTTCACGGATCATTTCCAGGTCAAAGCGAGTCCGCTGCTCGATCCGCTGCGCTTCAATGAGTTTGTCATGCTGCTTGAAGAATGCAATACGCTCTTCTAGCTCCTGCTCGATTGTCGCCATAGCAATTTCGGCAATTGCGTCGGTCGTCACGAAGTGCGAAGCCGGGAAGATGGTGATCGTGTCCTTGTTTTGGATTAATTCCCCAGTGAGCGGATCGACGACTGTGATCTTTTCAACATCGTCGCCAAAGAACTCGACGCGGATGACAATCTCTTCGTCGGCTGGCTGCAGTTCGAGGACATCGCCGCGAACACGGAATGTCGAACGTTGCAGAACCATATCGTTGCGGTTGAACTGCATGTCCACCAGGCGACGCAAAGCATCGTCCCGGTCCATCTGCCCGCCTACCTTGAACGTCAGAATTGAGCGAGAGTATTCCTCAGGGGCACCGAGACCGTAGATACAGCTCACCGAAGCCACCACAATTACATCCCGCCGCTCAAGTATTGCTTGGGTCGCTGAGTGACGAAGTCGGTCGATCTCATCGTTGATACTGCTGTCCTTCTCGATAAATGTGTCGGTGCTGGCAATGTAGGCTTCCGGTTGGTAGTAGTCGTAGTACGAGACAAAGTATTCAACAGCGTTATTGGGAAAGAAGTCGCGAAACTCGGAGCAAAGTTGCGCCGCCAAGGTTTTGTTGTGTGCAATCACCAGGGTAGGGCGCTGCACTTCTTGGATGACATTCGCGATTGTGAAAGTCTTTCCCGTTCCGGTCGCTCCCAACAGGATCTGGAATTTTTCCGAGTTCTTGAGACCTTGTGCCAGCTCCGCAATTGCGGTTGGCTGATCTCCGGAAGGCTTATATTGCGACACGACCTTAAAATCACCCATAGTGATTTCAGTTTACCTTTTCCTGAATAAAGGAAAGTCTGGTGCAGATGCGGAAACTTACCCAGTAAAGTTTCTGAGTTTGCCCAATAACGTGGGCAGCTTTGGGAGGAAGTGTTCTTTATGAGTGTTAAGTCATCAAACGGTTCTTCAAAAACTCACAACGAGTCGCTGGCTATCGAAGCGCACCTCGATGAAACGAGGTCCTTTGAGCCGCCCGCCAGCTTTGTTCAGCAGGCCAATATCAACGACCCATCCATTTACCAGACGGCCCTAAACGATACGGAAGCATTTTGGGAGAGCAAGGCGCAGGATCTCGACTGGTTTGAACCATGGCACACCGTTCTCGAGTGGAAGTCGCCTCATGCGAAGTGGTTTCTCGGTGGCCGGCTCAATGTGTAGTACAAAAGCCTCGACCGTCACCTGAAGAACGCCCGGCGAAACAAAGCGGCGATTATCTTCGAGGGAGAGCCCGGAGATACCCGAGTACTGACTTATTGGGATCTCCATCGCGAGGTCTGCAAATTTGCCAACGTTCTAAAAGATAAGGGAGTCGAAAAGGGAGACCGGGTAACCATCTATCTCCCAATGATTCCCGAAGCGGTCATTTCGATGCTTGCGTGCGCGCGAATAGGTGCCGCGCACTCGGTGGTTTTCGGCGGTTTCTCGGCGGACAGCCTACATGAGCGTATCAATGACAGCGAGAGTAAATTGCTGATCACGGCCGACGGCGGATGGCGGCGTGGGAACTCGGTTAAGCTCAAAGCAGCGGCCGACGAGGCTTTAGCAGGTTGCCCGTCCATCAAGAGTGTGATAGTTGTTAACCGTACTGAAGACCCGACCAGAGTGCATATGACCGAGGGGCGTGACCACTGGTGGCATCGCCTGATGGAGGATGTCACGACAAAAAACGATCCCGAACCGATGGGCTCAGAGGATCTTCTTTACATCCTCTACACTTCAGGGAGCACCGGCAAGCCAAAGGGAATTGCGCACACTACCGGCGGTTATCTTACGGGTGCTGCAGCCACCACAAAATGGGTGTTCGACCTTAAAGACAGCGATGTCTATTGGTGTACGGCTGATATTGGCTGGGTGACCGGACATTCTTATGTTGTGTATGGCCCTCTTGCAAACGGCGCGACAGTATTTATCTACGAGGGCGCACCTGACTGGCCACAAAAGGACCGATTTTGGTCGCTGATTGAAAAATACGGAGTGACTGTATTTTATACTGCCCCCACCGCTATTCGCGCATTCATGAAGTGGGGCGATTCGTGGCCAAAAGCGCACGATCTGTCGTCACTTAGGCTACTTGGAAGCGTCGGCGAGCCAATCAATCCGGAAGCCTGGATCTGGTACCACAAGTTGATTGGCGGCGAAAGATGTCCGATCGTCGATACTTGGTGGCAGACCGAAACCGGCTCGATCCTCATAACCCCGCTGCCCGGCATAACCACAACCCAGCCCGGATCGGCATCGACTCCGTTCCCCGGCATCGATGCCGACATTGTGGATGAGAACGGCGTCAGTCTTCCGAACGGCGCTGGAGGGCTTTTGGTAATCAAAAAGCCGTGGCCGTCGATGCTGCGGACTCTTTGGGGAGATGACAAACGTTACAAAGAGGTCTACTGGTCGAAGTTTGAGAAACAGGGCTACTACTTTGCCGGTGATGGAGCGAAGAGGGACAGCGACGGCAACTACTGGTTGCTGGGCCGTGTTGACGATGTTATCAATGTTGCCGGTCACAGGGTTTCGACTATGGAAGTAGAGAGCGCACTGGTAGACCACCCAGCCGTCGCCGAAGCTGCGGTGATCGGCAAGACACACGAGATCAAAGGACAGGCTATTTCTGCATTTGTCACGGTGAAAGACGGAATACCGATGACTCAAGAGCTGCAACACGAACTCAAGGAGCACGTCGTCAAGAAGATCGGTGTTATTTGTCGGCCTGACGATGTGTTCTTTGCGGGAGAGCTGCCCAAGACAAGAAGCGGTAAGATCATGCGCCGTTTGCTGCGCGATATTGCTGAGGGGAGGGCCCTTGGGGACACTACTACGTTAGCCGATCCGTCGGTTATTACAAGTTTGAAGGACCAATACGCGGAAGAAGCATAAACAAAAAATCTGCGCTCCGAGAGTTTCTCGGAGCGCGGAAAAGAGAGTCGGTATATGCGGAAATAGCGGATTAAACGGCGCTTCTTCGGCCGGTAACTGCTCGGATGATAAAGAGCAGTATTACAGCACCGACAAAAGCAACCAGCGTACTGCCAACCCATCCCGGATAACTGTGACCCAGCAGCGCAGTAAAGACAAATCCGCCGATCACTGCTCCGACTAAACCAATCACGAGGTCGCCAAGCCATCCACCGGGACCTTCTCCGGGCACGACTGCCTTAGCTAGTGCGCCAGCTATAATCCCTACAATTACCCAAAAAACTATGTCCATTTGCCTTCAAGCCCCCTTCAAAGTGTAATGAAACTCATGGGAATGGTATTCCCGCCAGTAGTGCAAATTAAACTGGGGCTAAAATATGCGGATGTTTGATGGAAGTAGAGTGTAAGATTAAGCGTGTAGGAGTTCGGCGGCTTCGCTGCAGGCCACAACAGTCGCGTGCGCACCCTTTGGTCCAGATTCCATTTCAAAGATGACATCTTGACCCTGCTTGAGAGATTTGTATCCTTCGGATTTAATCACAGAATAATGGACGAAGACATCGTGGCCGTCGTCGTTTTGGATGAAGCCATATCCCTTAGCGTTATTAAACCACTTGACCTTGCCTGTCATTTTGCCCAACATTTTATTTGTGTTTCCTCCAGCGAACCCACTTTTCTGTCCTACTCGATCGCATGATGACAATAATGACGATTGCATAAAGTATGCCATGTTTGGGTAGAGGATATAGGAACCATCTTTAGTTCCCGTGTTGTTGCTAGGGTTGGCATTACGTCGCTTCTTGTGTTAGAATGGTTCCTTAGATGAACAATTCATCGCGATTTAAGTTGGCAGTTTCAATTGTTACGGCTGCCGGTCTTTGGAAGACTTGGGCTGAGCGGTTTCAGTATGCGCCTGCATGGAAAAACTCGCCGACGATCAAGTCTACTTTCGAACAACTCCCCTCACTTCCCGCGTACTACGACTATACTGGGGCGGCCCATGTTCACTCAAGCCATAGCGACGGAGCTGGGACGGTGGCCGAAATTGCCGAGGCGGCATCACGTGCCGGGCTCGATTTCGTCTTGGTCACCGACCACAATACTCTCTCTGCGCAGCATCTCGGTGAAGACCGCTGGTATGGCGATGGAAAAGTGCTGATATTGGTAGGAACAGAGTTTGGCACCGACATCGGTTATCTACTTGCCTTCGACCTTCCAGACGACTTTGCGCCTTTTCATGGCACTGCCGAAGAAGGCATGAACAAGATCAAAAGTACTGGCGGTTACGGTTACATTGCCCTTCCGTGCGACCTAAAAGGCCCGTGGAAGGATCCGGAAAGGCGCGCGCCTTGGATTGGACTGGAAGTCTTCAATCTCAGTTGCATTGCCCGAACAAAAATCAACCTTCCCGGATTTCTTCTGGCAATGATGCGTTACTTCGGTAAAAATCCGGCTTCTGCATTTAGTTTGGTGGCAGCCCGGCCGGATGAGGAGATGCGGCTATGGGATAATATGCTGCTCGGTGCGGCCGAACGTGATGAGACCATGCCGATGGCGCTTGGATCGCTTGATGCCCATGCGATCATGAAGGTCGCCGGTCAGACGTATCCGTTCCCGACCTACGAACAGGTCTTTCGGACGCTCCGAACGCACGTTTTGACCCACACACCGCTTTCAAACCTCGATGCGCTTCGTCTGCAGGATCAGAAGCTGCTCCACGAAAGTTTGCGGTCTGGCCTCACTTATATTGCATACGACAACTACGAAGACGCGACCGGATTCGAATTTGGTCTACATCGGTCGGGCGAAACTGTGGCGGAGATGGGCAATATCTGTACTCTTCCAGCCGACTACGACCGGGTTCCAAATATACTCACTGCACGCGCCCCAAGAAGCCGTTCGATTATTCGACTGTTCAGAGACGGCAAGCTAGTGGCCACAGCGCGTGGCGGGCGTCTGGACTACCCTGTGTTTAAACCAGGGACGTACCGGATCGAAGTCTATTTGTACAAGCATCGGTTCGTCAATATCTGCTATGGAGCGAAGCCCTGGATCTTTAGCAACCCGATCAGAATACACCTGCCGGTCTTGTCAGAATCCAGTGCATCGCCAAAATCCCTCGGAGCTCAGACCGGACAGATTCGACTGGGGTAGTGTGACGTACAATCGGGTGAAGACGAGTAGCACCGCTGTGTACTTCGATCGTGCTGCCGCTAAATCGCCCAGGTAGAAGGCGTGAAATCCTTGTAGTTTGGGTTGGAGCTTGTCTCCACCCGAACCCGAAAAAGGGCTGGATCAAAAAGATTGATCCAGCCCTTTTGCCTGATTCAGTTCTACGATTGTTAGAACTTAACCTGGACTTCCGCAGTGTACAGGCCGTACTTCGGAGGATCGGGAGTGCCCGAGAGGTGAGCAATTTCGATCGGCTCGTCGTACCACAGTCTGAGGCGAGTGGCCTTGTCAAGGTTGTAGAGAGCGCCGTAGCCGACGTTCACATCGTCCCAAGACGAACCGCTAAATGCACCGCCAGGTCCTTCCGCGAGGGAGTTCGACGAACTCCTCTGCGCCGAAATAGAGCGCTGGAAGACGTCGTAGTCGGCGGCAACAGTTAATGGTCGCGGGCTTGTCTGGTTCAACGTGTATCCGGCCCAAGCGTAAGATCCCTCAACTTGGTTACCCTTGACGTATGTATCTGTTTCGAAGCCCAGCGGGTTGCCGCCAAACTCGGTAGCGTTGTTTATATTTGTGCTGGTATCGAAATACGAACGTGCTTCGTAAGTACCCTTGACAAACTCATAGTCTGCAAAGAAGCCCTTGTAGTTCGCCTGACCGTCGATTCCGAACAACTGCTTCTTCGGTGTGGCGTAGGTTAACGTGGTGATCGTACCGCGTGGGCGGTAGACATCGCCATCGTAGTAGGAAGTGCCGATGTTGAAGATCTTTGTCGGGGAGGCATACGCCAGTCGGACAATGCTATCGCCGTGGTTGTCGATGTCTTCCGCCTGTCGGCCGGAGCCGCTAACTAATGCGTAGGTTGCCGTTACGTTGTATTTGGTATAGACAATCTTCGCACCCTTGTCGTAGTCTTGGCTGTTGAACAGACCGACCGTGCCACTTTCGCTAAAGGCAAGAGGTCGCTCGGGAGTCAGGTTGGTCGATTGCGAGGCCGGTAAGATATAACCGAACGGTGTTGCGAAGAGACCGGCAGTGAATGCCGGGTACTTGGAAGAGCCGTCACCAGGAACATAGGTAACATTCGCTTCGCGTACAGTTACCTGTTGGTTAGCGGTCGCTGAAGAGGCTGTACCGGAACTGCTGTAGGTTTCACCGCCAACGACTGCGCCTTGGAAGTCTAGCTGCGCACGATAGCTGGTATTGTCGGTAGGGGCACCGGCGATGACTATGCGAGCCCGGCGCACTGCGATATCAGAGCGTGAACCGCCTTCTGCATAAGTTCCATTGTAGGCAGGAGCAATACCGATTGCGCTCGATTGGTCATTGCCTTGTGGGAACGCTTCGTGGTTACCGGTGTTTGCAGCCACATAGCGAACCTGGATATATCCCGAGATCGAGAACTTGCGGCCCGGTCCGTAGCCGTACGAATTGTCGGCCGTCGTCTGCGCCTTCTTGGCGGTCAGATAGGCTTTCAGCGCAGTTGCCTTCGTATCCAAAACGTCCTGGCGAAGGGCATCGAGCTGAGCAGAAAGATCGGCATCATTAGATTTAATGGCATCCAGTTCTGTCTGGAACGTGTCAACCAAGACTTGGATCTTGTTGAGGTCGTCTTCCGTCACTGGTGTGCCATTTGCGGTAATCGCTGCCGAGTTCGCGCTTACTTTCGAGCTGAGGTCGTTAACCGTCTGAATCATGCGGTCAATCACAGTGGCGAACTCATAACGGGTCATGGCTCGCTTTCCTAAAAAGCTGCCATCCGGGTAGCCGATGACATAACCTTTGTTCGCGAGGTCTGTCACCGCTTCATAGGCCCAGTGGTTCGCCGGTACATCGGGGAATGCAGCGACTTGTGCCTGTACCGGTTGAGGGTGCAGTCCAATAGCGACGGCGCTGATGGCCACCGCACCGCAAGCTAATGCGGTATTCCAAATCTTCACTTTTATCCTCCTTAGGTGAGTCTGTATAACTGCTGAGATATCGAATGGGTAGGCCAATCGATATCACGGGCGGATCTGGAAACTCGCTCTACCTGCGCACCGAAGCGTCCAGGCGAAACAGATGAATCGAGACCGCGCAACCAGATAGCACTCTAACACATTATTGTTAAGGGGATGTTAAGGAGCGCTGGTTGGAAAGAAGCTTCCGGCGACATCCTTGTTATCCGTTAAGGCAAAGGTTAGAAAACGTTCCAATCACCACAATTTTACCGATACCCCATATAGTAAGTCAAGTTTGAATTGTGTGCTTAGCCGATTATTTCACTTGTTGGGTTGATTGTTGCGAATAGTTCATAAAACTTAACAATCGCTTAATATGTGAGGATTATAATGAGGGCATATTTGTCGGCGTCGAGGCTAGCAAAACCATATGCAATTAAGCATACAAAAGGATGATCATATTAGGATGACTCACAGTTTTTTTCGAAAGAGCACACTTGCCGTTGCTCTCATATTGACCGGCGGCTTGTTAATAAGCGGCGCATCACAGGCGCAGGACTTACAAGGAGCGGGTTCGACTTTTGTGAATCCGATCATGACTCACTGGACAGCCGATTATCAAAAAGAGACCGGTGTTTCCATTAACTATCAGCCTGTTGGCTCTGGGGCCGGCATCAATGATTTGATTTCAAAGAGCGTTGACTTTGCCGGAAGCGATGCTCCAATGAATGCCGGGCAACTTGCTGCTGCAGGCGCACCCGTATTGCACTTTCCCGATGTCATCGGCGCAGTGCCAGTAGTTTACAATGTCGACGGTGTTCCGGCTGGCATTAATTTGACGGGCCAGGCTGTTGCCGATATATTTCTGGGAAGAGTGACAAAGTGGAACGATCCCGAGATCACTTCGACTAACAAAGGTATCAACTTTCCTGATGCGTCGATTTTCGTCGTTCACCGAAGCGACGGCTCAGGGACGACTGGTATCTTCACTGACTTTCTTTCCCGCGTGAGCCCTGATTGGCATGACCTAGTCGGTGAAGGAACTTCGATCAAGTGGCCTGCCGGTTTGGGTGCCAAAGGTAGTGCTGGTGTCGCTGGCCTAATGCGAACACACCCAAACTCAATCGGCTATGTTGAGCTCTCTTATGCGGTTCAAAACGTTATCTATTACGCGAAGATCAGCAACCCAAAGGGCAACTTTGTTTATCCTACTTCTGACTCTGCGGCAGCAGAAGCGGCTAATATTAAGATACCAGCCGACTTTCGCACATACTTCACTAACGGTCCATCGAAGGACGGATATCCCATCAGCGGCTTCTCCTGGTTGATTGTCTATCAGAACTCCGCGAACGGGGACAAGCTTAAGAAGTTTATCAACTGGGTGCTTACCGAAGGCCAGGCAGACACAACTCCGCTTGACTACGCTCCCATTCCCGACTCGGTAAAGGCAAAGGAACTCGTCGCATTAAACTCGCTTAAGTAAGAACCACTTTAGGTCGGACAGATGGTTAATTCACTGTCCGACCTTTTCGACAGGTTTTTACTCCGATCAAGGAATAGTCAATGTCACTTACCACGCCTTCACCGTCAAACCAACCGCTAACCAACAACCTTTCTCCAGTCGGATCTCCGAAAAAGGTTAGTTTGACCGACAGGACGCTTTCTCAGTCACTTGATAAGGCGTACGTCGCGTTGCTCTTTGTGGCTTCTTTGACCATACTCGTCATCGTCTTTGGCTTATTTTTGCAGTTGGTAATATCGGCTGCACCAAGTTTTAAGGCATTTGGTTTCGGATTTTTCGTAAAAGACGATTGGGACCCCGGTCGCGACATCTACGCCGCGCGGCCGTTCATTTTGTCGACACTTTACAGTTCGCTCATTGCACTTTTGATTAGTGTCCCCATCAGCATTGGAACGGCGATTTTCTTGTCGGAGATATGTCCTAAGTGGCTTAGAACACCGCTGTCGTTTCTGGTCGAACTTCTCGCAGCCGTTCCAAGCGTCGTTTACGGACTTTGGGCAATTTTCGTAATGATTCCGCTGCTCGTGACCTACGTCGAGACACCAATTTCCAACGTCCACTGGCTGACCAAACTACCCTTGTTTGACATGCCACCGAACGGGACCGATATGCTTGCCGCTGGCCTGGTGCTTGCCATAATGGTCACACCTTACATTACGGCGGTGTCACGAGACATTCTTCGGGCGATTCCACGCAGCGTTCGCGAAGGCTCTTATGCGCTCGGCTCGACAAAATGGGAAGCAATTAACCTAGTTGTTCTGCCATTCGCTCGCGCTGGCATCACCGGGGGCGTCATTTTGGGGTTAGGTCGAGCACTTGGCGAAACAATGGCAGTGACGATGGTTTGCGGTAACGGAATGGGGGTATTTCGATTGTCGTTATTCAATCAATGCTCGACCATGGCCAGCGTCATTGCCAACGACCTAGGTGATGCGTCTGGCGTGCATATTTCTGCACTCATTGAAATCGGCTTTGTCCTGTTTATCGTCACAATGCTCGTCAATACCGCCGCGAGGCTGCTCATCTTTTTTACAGCCAAGGATATCCAAGGAGGAGGTAAAAAACTTTGAGTATTGACGTCAAGGCAAATGGCAACTCACTGAGTCGTCGTCCGGCACAGATCCGAAACCGCCAGAGATGGAGCACTTTTGTCCTAGAGTTGACCGTCGTTGCGACGATGATTGTGGTTGGAACGCTCTTGTTTATTTTGGGTTATCTGCTGTTCAAAGGACTCGGTTCACTCAGTATCGGCGTATTTACGCACGGACCCGCACCCGAAGGTTCACCGGGCGGTGGACTTAGGAATGGGATTATCGGAACACTCATAATGATTGGGCTGGCTTCGGCGATTGGTATTCCCATTGGAATCCTTGGCGGAATCTACCAAATCGAAGCGCATGGCAAATTCGCCTGGACAGTTCGCTTCTTTACCGATGTCCTTAACGGTATACCAAGCGTTGTCATTGGTGTTTTTATTTTCATCGTCGTTGTCGGCCCGACTCACCGGTTTTCCGCTTTGGCCGGTGGTTTGGCGCTCGGGATTCTCATGGTTCCGACCATCATGCGGACTACAGAAGAGATATTGCGACTTGTTCCCAATCCACTGCGAGAAGCTTCGTTGGGACTGGGTGCATCCCGCTGGCGGACAATGTTTTCAGTGATTCTTCCCGCTGCCAAAGGTGGCATCATTACGGGAGTCATGCTGGCTATAGCGCGAATTGCTGGCGAAACAGCTCCGCTGCTGTACACAGCATTCGGAAATACTCATTTCAGTACAAAATTGAGTAAATCAATAGATGCGTTGCCGCTCAACATTTACAACTATGCGACTTCGCCGTACCCGAGTGATAACCGGTTGGCTTTGGCGGGCGCGATTATCCTCATCTCACTTATATTCATTCTTAGCCTTTTGACGAGATTTACCACTGGCAAGCAGTTTGTCGACGAAAAGTAGTATGCTTTGTTAGGGAATTTGGAAAACAGCATGTCTTCAACAACTAGTAATCAAGTAGAAACCCCGCAGAGTACGGTGGAACCGCTGGCGACCCCGGCGACGAGTGCGCAGCCCCAGGCTGCCTCACCGGAACCCGTGATCACCGTGGATAAGTTAGAGTTTTATTACGGTGCTTATCATGCGTTGAACGATATCAATATGAAGATCATTCCGCGCGAGATTACTGCTCTGATCGGCCCGTCGGGTTGTGGAAAGAGTACCTTCCTGCGAACGTTAAACCGGATGAACGATTTGATAGAGGGCAGCCGTGTTGAGGGCAAAATCAAGCTAGATGGCGAAGATATTAATCACCCCAGCGTTGATGTTGTGCTGCTTCGTAAAAAAGTCGGTATGGTCTTTCAGAAGCCTAATCCGTTCCCAATGTCGATCTTCGATAACATCGCTTACGGCCCACGGATTCACGGAACGACAAATATCAAGCAACTGCACGAGATTGTCGAGCAAACACTTCGTGGTGCCGCTCTGTGGGATGAAGTGAAGGACGACCTCAAGAAGAGCGCGTTTTCACTCTCCGGCGGTCAGCAGCAACGGCTGTGTATTGCGCGCGTTCTTGCTGTTCAGCCGGAAGTGATTCTGATGGACGAGCCCTGCTCGGCGCTCGATCCAAACAGCACGTTCCGCATCGAGCAGCTCATGTCAGATCTCAAAGAGAAGTACACAATTGTGATCGTCACCCACAACATGCAGCAAGCCGCTAGAACATCGCAGCACACCGGCTTCTTTTTGCGAGGAGTGCTGAAAGAGTTCGGCGAGACTTCTAATATCTTTACGAACCCGGTCAACAAAGAAACCGAAGATTATGTCAGCGGTCGATTCGGGTGATTGCATAGTTTATTTTTGACTACTATTGAATGAGCTGGCTGACAAGCCGGCTCTTTTTTTGGTCTCAGTTAATCTCGCTTCGTGTTGACAAGCCGCTTGGGCCCATGGATAATACTAATCTTGTATTCCGGTATGATTAGTATGAATTATCTTTGGGTGAAACGAATCGGGTGACGTGGGCAAATGAATAATCGTGATGGACGACGGAGAGTAAAAGGATTTTTCGCGCACCTTGTCCTGTCGTGGACAGTTCCAGCAGTCGTTATCCTCTTCTGGCAGTTGTCGACACATCCGCCAGCCATATTGGCTAAGCTGCTTCCGCATGCTCTTTGGCTCAATCTACTAAGCCATTCGGCAAATCTAGCGCAAACATTCCCCGGTCCGAGCCAAATCTTCCAGGCAGGTGCGCATCTGTGGAAAACAGGCGAGCTACTGAGCGCAATTGAGATTAGCTCTCAGCGCGCTGCCTTTGGATTTTTGGTTGGCGGCAGCGTTGGATTTGCCCTTGGTCTTTTTAATGGCTTGTTTTCGTTTGCCGAGACGATGCTGGATAGTTCAATCCAGATGCTGCGGAATATTCCGCACCTTGCGCTTATACCGATCATTATCTTATGGTTCGGAATAGACGAGCCAGCGAAGGTTTTATTGGTGGCAATCGGGGTTTTCTTTCCAATCTATCTGAATACCTTTCACGGCATCCGTTCGATAGATCCTGCCTTACGTGAGATGGCCTCTGTCTATGGCTTAAAGTCCTGGTCGTTGTTCTGGAACGTCATTCTGCCAGGCGCAATGCCGTCAATACTGGTCGGTATCCGTTTCGCACTTGGTCTGATGTGGCTGACACTGATTGTTGCCGAAACCATAGACGCCGACTCCGGAATCGGATATATCACCAACAATGCCCGTGAGTTTATGCAAACCGATGTTGTCCTGATGGGGATACTGCTTTACGCTCTCTTGGGCAAGCTTGCCGATGCTTCCGTACGTCTGCTGGAAAGGATTCTACTGTCATGGCAGCCAGCGTATCAGCGCTAAACCACGACGTGCAAGGCGGTGTTGGTTCGCTTTCGGGCCATATTGTCATCGAAGGCATTCACAAAAGCTTTGGTGCGGAGCAAGTCCTCAGGGGCATTGATCTTACCATCCCGCATGGTCAGTTCGTCGCACTGGTTGGCAAAAGCGGTTGCGGGAAAAGCACGCTCCTCAGATTGATCGCCGGTCTCGATACACCAACCGAGGGCCGAGTCCTCATCGACGGAGAGCCTCTCAAAAATCAAAACAGTGACGCTCGTGTGATGTTTCAGGATGCACGCCTATTGCCATGGAAGAAGGTTCTCGATAATGTCGGGCTGGGAAGGCCGGGCAAATGGAAGCCCGAAGCGAGTAAAGCGCTGAAAGATGTTGGTCTGTCTGGACGCGAAGCCGACTGGCCGGCTGTCTTGTCTGGCGGCCAGCGTCAACGAGTGGCACTGGCCCGCGCCTTAGTCTCTCGGCCGCGTCTGCTTTTGCTTGACGAGCCACTCGGGGCGCTCGACGCACTCACGAGAATTGAAATGCAGCGCCTGATAGAGCGCCTCTGGCGGGAACGGGGCTTCACCGTTTTATTGATTACCCACGATGTCGAGGAGGCGGTAACACTTGCCGATCGAGTCATTCTTATTGACACGGGCAAGATCTCTCTGGATGAACTGGTCGATATCCCCAGGCCACGACAGCGCAACAGCGCAAACTTCGGTGATCTTTCGGAAAAAATTCTGGAATCGGTTCTTGGAAAAGTCCGCGAAACCCCTTGACGGTTGAAAACATAGGTGGTATACTCAATTCCATACTATTCCTATGTAAATAGTAATATATCGAAGATCTATCCAAATCTTCCTTATCTGGCAGACTGTTGAATTTGATTGCTGTGCTAAGTTCGTTGGCCCGAAACGTAAAAGTCGTTCGCCACCTTACTGAGGCAGCCGATTGGGTGAGGCTAGTCTGGCAAATTGCGAGCGAAATCACAGGTGTCTGTGACGCCGGATGAGATGAAGAAGATTTGACTAAGCAGATAGCTTGCTTTAGGGTGATCTCGCTGGGCACAAGGGTGCATCACACGAGTTCGTTGAACGGTCGTGTTATGTGTTCTTTTGATCAGGGTTATGTGCACTGGCCGCTGTAAGCTTGGTGAAATTTGCCTGATATAGGCTAAGGATAAACAATGAACAGAATAACGTCACTCCGTAAGGGCTTTACCCTTATCGAACTTCTCGTCGTTATAGCTATTATAGCGATTCTCGCCGCGATCCTCTTCCCCGTCTTTGCACAAGCCCGCGAAAAGGCCCGCCAGATCACCTGCGCTAGCAATGAACGTCAGATCGGCATCGGTATTCTCGCCTACGCCGAGGATTACGATGAAAGACTAAACCCGTCAAACTACTTCGGGACAAATATTCTCATCAATGGCAACGTCGGCACAGGAAACATTACCTGGCAGTACCTGATCGACCCGTACATCAAGGCAGGCTTCCAGCCCACAATCGGTGCGAACGGCTTCGGGGGTAAGAGTGTCTACCAGTGCCCCGACTTTAGTATCGAGGCGGTGACAGCCGGAAATGACGAAAGCCGGGCTGCCGACAGCTATGTGACGAATGCGAACTACTTTGCGCCGCTCGCATCGAACGCTATCGTCGTCGGTTTCACCGATCCAAATTCGGACAACCCTATCACCGGCCAGCCATACGACGAGAATGGCGACTATAACAGCATTCTGAATCAGCCGCCGGCGACACTCGCTCAGCTAACAACTCCTTCTCAAACTGTCTTTCTCTCAGAAGCTCGAGGGCGATCGGTTTATACATACGGTGATGCCGGTCCGAACGCAACATTCTACTCGGTCGCACTTAAAGAGAATATTGAAACGTTTCTGGAGCCACAAGCAGGCCTGGGCGGAAATGACGCTCCATCAAACACCGGTGCGGAATATGCCGCTGCGCGTGATCGCCATAGCGGTGGTTCGAACTACCTCTTCGGCGATGCGCATGTTAAGTGGGTTCATGCTCCGAGTAACAACATCGTGATCACACCTGGCGACCCTATTACCGGCGCGACTTCTACTCCGTACGCCTTCACGGTCACTCCTGCGGCGACCGGAGTTGTCTATCGACGGAGCGAGAATCCGAATGCTACCGGCTGGTTTATCGATGACGTCGGAAATTAACGAGTTACTTAAGTGAAACTCGTTAAAATAGTAAAGTGCGCCGCTTTTGGCCTTACCTTGCCAGTTCTACTGGCAGGGTGCGGCCAAAAGGCCGTGCAGCAGACAGTAGACGGCACTCCTGCTTCGCTCACCGTTCGAATCGCCTACCATAAATCGGGAATTTTCAATATTCTGCGAACCTATGGGACACTCGACAAAGCCCTTGCGGCAAAGGGAATAGCCGTGAAGTGGGAGGAATTTGCGGCCGGTCCACAGGTTCTTGAGGCTATCGGAGATCACAACGCCGACCTTGGTGCCACCGGTGATACGCCGCCGATCTTCGCTCAAGCCGCCGGAGTTTCTCTGGTGTATGTTGCCAACATCCCGCCCGGCGACCCGACGAGTCAGGAGATAATCGTCCCCAAAAACTCGCCTATCAGAACGGTAGCCGATCTAAAAGGTAAGAAAGTTGCCTTTCAGAAGGGATCGGGTGCGCATTACATGCTCGTGCAGGCCTTAACACGCGCTGGACTCAAGTACTCTGATATTCAGCCTGTTTATCTCTCGCCGCCGGATGCTGGAGCAGCGTTTGCGTCTGGGCAGCTTGACGCTTGGGTGATCTGGGATCCTTTGCTGACCATCTCGCTTACGCGAACAGGAGGCCGGGTAATTGCCGATGAGACGGGGCTGCCGCAGCGCGGAGGATACTATCTTGCCGACCGCACTTTTGCAATTGCCCACCCGGATATCCTGAAGATAGTGCTCGACCAGGCAAAAAAGGCCGGAGACTGGACCACTTCGCATCCTGACCAGGCGGCTAAAATACTGTCGCCAAAAGAAGGGCTGCCGCCGAGCACGCTATCGATCATATTCAAACACGGCGGTCTGGCGGATTATGTGCCGCTTAGCCCGGCTGTCATCGCTTCACAACAGAAGGAAGCAGACACATTTTATGCACTTGGACTTATTCCTAAGCCTATCAGCATAGAAGACGACCTTCTTCCGCCTCAGACTTTGGCAGCACTTAAGTAGGCGGGTTCGATGGAGATATTCTGGTTTCTACCAACATCGGGTGACGAGCAGTATCTTGGATCGCTCGAGGGTCGGCGCGAGCCGACCACCGCTTATCTAAGGCAGATCGTCACGGCGCTAGACGACCTTGGTTACGGCGGCGTCTTTCTGCCGAATGCTATCGGATGTGAAGAGGCTTGGGTGACCGCAGCCGCTCTCTTGCCGGCCACCGAGCGCCTCCGTTTTCTGGTGGCTATTCGCCCAGGCGTTATTCTTCCTTCGATTGCGGCCAGAATGGCGGCGTCACTTGATCGCATATCGGAGGGACGACTGCTCGTCCACGTCGTCACCGGTGCCGGAAAGGATCATCTGGCAGCGGAGGGCGTTTTCGTCCGGCACGATAGCCGCTACGAGCTAACGGAAGAGTTTCTGGCAATTTGGAGGGGATTAATGCGTGGTGAGACAGTCGCCTTCACCGGGAGGCATCTCAGCATACGAGAAGGCCGTATTTGGCCGCTTCCGGTACAGCAGCCTTATCCGCCGCTCTACTTTGCCGGATCGTCAGTCCCAGCAATTGAAGTCGCCGCTCGTCACGCGGATGTCTATCTCTCTTGGGGCGAACCGCCGCATATGGTACGCGAAAAGATTGATGCCGTCCGTCGGTCGGCATCGGCGATTGGTCGCACGGTTAAATTTGGACTGAGACTGCATGTCGTGGTTCGTTCAACCGAGGAAGCCGCCTGGGCGGCGGCCGAGGATCTATTGCGCTATGTCACCGATGAGCAGATAGCGTCGGTTCAAGCAAACCTCACCAAGAACAACTCGGAGGGTCAGAGACGCATGCAGCAACTGCACCGAGGTCGCCGAACCGGATTGGAGGTTTCCCCAAACCTCTGGGCTGGGATCGGACTCGTCCGTCCGGGTGCTGGAACTGCTTTGGTTGGTAGTCCAAAGATTATCGCGGAGCGCCTTCAAGAATACGCCGATCTTGGCATCGAAAACTTTATTCTTTCTGGCTATCCCCATTTAGAAGAGGCCTACCGATTTGCCGAGCTTGTATTCCCACTCATTCCCAATCTAGCTGTTCCGAAAGTGAAGGTAAGGATGGCGGAGAGGACAGAATTCCACGGGTGGTGGTCACCAAAAGAAACTTCGGTGTCTGCGCCCGATCACGTGTCGGCGTGAGCCACTGTCAACACAATACGAAAGCATAATTAAAGATGGATGTATTTTGGTTTATACCGACCGCTGGTGACGAGCGGTATCTGACCGCCCAAAACGGGCGTCGCGAGGCACGTTTCTCCTATCTGCGTCAGATTGCAATGGCGCTGGACGATCTCGGTTACGGAGGCGCCTTATTGCCAACTGGGATCGGCTGTGAAGATGCCTGGGTAATTGCGTCCGCACTTGTTTCGGCAACAAGAAATCTGAAATTCCTGGTTGCAGTGCGCCCGGGGGTGATGCTGCCGGCAATTTCGGCGCGGATGGCCGCGTCGCTCGATGTGATTTCTGAAGGCCGCCTGTTGATTAATGTCGTGACCGGGAGCGGTGAAGACCATCTGGCAGCAGAAGGTGTCTTCGGCGACCACACTCGCAGGTACGAGATCACCGACGAATTTCTAACTATTTGGAGAGCACTTCTTCGGGGTGAAAATGTCAATTTCGAAGGCAGCCACTACAAGATTCGCGGAGGAAAACTCTGGCCGCTCCCCATACAATCTCCGCACCCGCCAATTTTCTTTGGCGGCTCTTCGGCTCCGGCACTCGAGGTCGCATCGCGTCACGCCGATGTCTACCTAACGTGGGGCGAGCCCCCTGATTTGGTTCGACAAAAAATAGAGACCGTCCGCGCCTTGGCAGCAAAACAAGGTCGGACGGTGAGTTTTGGTATTCGACTGCACGTGGTTGTCCGTGAAACCGAAGCCGAGGCATGGTCTGCGGCAGAAAATTTGCTAAAATATGTCACCGATGAGAAGATTGCCTCTGTACAATCTCATCTTACGGCGAACAACTCAGAAGGGCAGCGCCGCATGCAGCAGCTTCACGGTGGTAAACGCGATTCGCTTGAGGTCAGTCCCAACCTTTGGGCCGGGATTGGACTCGTTCGACCCGGTGCAGGAACCGCACTTGTCGGGGACCCAGAGATCATTGCCGAACGGCTGCGGGAATACGCTGAGCTCGGGATAGAAACGTTTATTCTGTCCGGCTATCCGCACCTCGAAGAGGCCTATCGTTTCGCCGAATTAGTATTTCCACTTCTTCCCGAGCGTAATATTGGAAAAGCGTTAGTGGAAACGCCTCAGCAGTACGGTCATCACGGGTGGTGGGCACCGAATAGGGAACCAGCACAGATTGCGGACAAATGAAGATGTTTCTTAATAGAATTTCGTCAAAATGTGCCATCGGCTTTTGCTGTTTGTTACTTTCCCCGATCCTAGTCGCCGGATCGTCAAGAGCCGATCAGAAACCGCCTTCCACACCAGAAGGTTTTGTCTACGGAGACCCGTTAGCCGATGCGCCAAGTTTAGCGCCTCGTGGGCCGTTCGGGGTGGGGGTGAGGACGGTTGCTTTATTCAACCCGAACCAAATCGATATTGTCCATTCGACAGCGAGCAGCACAGCGCCAAGATACAATCGTCCGGTTACCCTTGAAATCTGGTATCCGGCGCAGATTCCAGCCGGTAAAGCCCAATTGACCACGTACACCGATTGCCTCTCGCCAAGGGTAGGGCAGCCACCCCCTCCCGTTTACAGCTTCGAGGGGAGGGCGCTGCGAGATGCTTTGCCAGACACCAGCAAAGGGCCGTATCCGCTGATTGTCGTTTCGCACGGCTATCCCGGCTCGCGAGTGATGATGAGCTATCTCACTGAAAATCTTGCATCGAAGGGATATGTTGTGGCTGCAATCGATCATGCAGATTCGACACACTTTAATAAAGGCCCGTTTCCGAGTACGCTGCTGAACCGGTGGTCGGATATCACGTTTACTCTCGACCAGATCCAGAATGCGGGTGAACGCACCGCAAAGTCTTCGCCACTTGCCTTCCTTTCCGGGCTTACCGATGCATCACGCACCACTCTCATCGGCTATTCGATGGGCGGGTTTGGCGTGCTAAATGTTGCCGGTGCAGGATACACGCCGAAAGTACAGTCGTTTGTTGGCGGGCTACTGTCCTCGCGGCTCGAGGGCGCTCCTGGATTTGCTCCCGACCCGCGTGTTAAGGCGGTGGTCGCCTTTGCTCCGTGGGGCGAGGCGGAGGGAGTCTGGGACAGTGACGGTCTCGCGGGGCTGAAGGTGCCGATATTATTTGTGGATGGCGATCACGACGACGTGGCGAGCTACACAAGTGGCGTCCGAGTCATATTTAATAGTGCAGTCAATTCCGATCGCTACCTGTTGGTTTACGAAAATGCTCGCCACAATATTGCGCCAAATCCTCCTCCGCAGCTTCCGGGGATGGATGCGCAGGCATTTCTCGGCTACGGCGAGCCAGCCTGGGATTCACGGCGGATCAATAATGTCAACCAACACTTCGTCACCGCGTTTCTCGACAAGTATATACAAGGAGAGGACGAGAGCGCGTATTTGAATCTTCCGTCGAAACCAGGCGAAGACGACTGGAACGGCTTCGCCCCACGTACAGCAGTCGGCCTTGAACTGTGGCATCTGGCACCAGGGCAGAGTCTGCCGCCAACAGAAAACGGCACGAAATAACTTGGCTGGCTGACGTAATTAATCTGTTGACATCTTAAGCGGCGAAGGTATAATACAAGCCGCTGTGGGGAGTTAGCTCAGTTGGTAGAGCGCTTCAATGGCATTGAAGAGGTCAGGGGTTCGAGACCCCTACTCTCCACCACATTACGGAGCGTAGGACAGATGTCCTACGCTCGTTTTACTTATACAATGTTCAAAAAACCTCGAACCGAAGAAGAACTCAGGAAGCGCTCCATCAGATTGCTTGTTGTGGTTATATTCGTCATCTATCTGTTAACACCGACTGGACGGCAGACGTTTATGACGGTAGCAAACGACATCGTTTCCGCGTTTTCGTCCCATGCCAACAAATAGCTGCACTCGCACTCTGGCCCGATTCGAATCGTCCTTGTGTCCAACTCACCGCTAATGCTATAATTTGACGTGTCTCCAGCGTGTATTTCAAGCGGCAAAGAAGGAAAAGCATTAGAGGTCGAAGAACTACTTACTGAGTACTATGGTGCGAGGCCATATCGACAGGAGATTTACGATCAAGACATCCTCGGGGCGCTTGTTGCGACCATTTTAAGCCAGCACACATCGGATCTAAACTCCGGCAGAGCGTTTAGCAATCTCAAGGCATCTTTTCCGGAAGGCTGGGAATCGGTACTAAACGCGCCTGTAAACCAGGTTGCCGATTCACTGCGCAGCGGCGGACTTGCTGATGTCAAAGCGGCGCGAATACAAAGGCTGATCGGTGATGTTATTGAAAGAACGGGAGCTGCAAATTTAGATTTTTTGCGATCTTGGGATGACGATATCAAGATCATCGACTTTCTGAAGAGCTTCCACGGGGTCGGGCCGAAAACCGCCGCCTGCGTGGCGATGTTTAATTTAGGCCGACCGGTTATACCGGTGGACACGCATGTGCATCGTGTAGCGCGGAGAATTGGATTGATCGGTCCCAAAGTGACCGCAGACCAAGCGCATGACGATCTTCTTGCCCTGGTTGGAACCGATAGAGCCTATTCGTTTCACGTTCACCTAATCGAACACGGAAGGTCACTCTGTCACGCACGAAATCCGAGCTGTGCGGTCTGCCCGGTTCGAGGACTTTGCTGCTTTTTTGTGGCACAAATGTAATGTTGATTGATAATGGGTATTGTTTTGGTTGTGGGCCGTCCAATCCGATTGGACTTCGACTGACATTTGATATCGATGAGACCACGGGCGAGTACTCGACCGTGTTTGTTCCTGAGCAAGAGCATCAAGGTTGGATAGATCGAGTTCATGGTGGACTGATCGCTTTGGTGTTCGACGAAGTGTTGTCGCGTGTGGCGCTCATGACCCTTGGAAAACATTGGGTTACCGCTGAACTGTCCACGCGGCTTATCCGGCCGGCATTGATCGGGAAGCCACTGCGATTCAAGGCGAGGATTGTAACGCAGCGGTCGAGGCTCGTCGTGACATCGGCCGAGGCCGTGGATGAAGAACTGAATGTCATAGCGACGGCGACGGCAAAGCTAATGAAGCCTAGCTGATAGTTTCAGCATCTGAAAGTGAAGAAAAAAGATGAGCGATGAATCAGGTCTTACGGCGTTAGAAATTGCGGCAGAGGCAGAACGAACTGCCGATGAAGTTAAAGCAGCAAATAGCAGCACGGTGCCGGTAGTCGTTTACACGGCTGGAACAGCCGAAGACGGCGAGATCGTCCGTGGAATCCTAGAGTCTGAAGGGATTCCGGTTATTCTGACGACTCCCGCCAGTCCCGCCTATGGTGATGCCTTTGGTCTTGCAGTAGGGCAAGCGGGGCAGGTATTGGTTGCTCCAGAAGATGTGCAACGGGCAATGGATATCCTGGAGGTAACCAGCGCATCAGAATTAGTCGCTGAGTAATTTGCCGGTCGATTTTTAGGTGTACCATTAACCTTATGAAGCACAGTTACGGACTTTCTATTTTAGCTGTCTGCGTGACCCTTGTTGCGTCGCCAGTTTTTGCTCAGGATGGTGTCTTTCCGATATCCGGCCAGTTCGACCAAGTGACCACAGTTACGGCACCTCGTTTCATGCTCAGATATGTTCAGTCGGTCAGCTTTAAAGGTCGTAATATTCGGGTCGATAAAACCGATCTGAGGCAGCTTATCCCTTTGACTCAGATTGAAACCCCCGGCACAATGGACCTCTATTCAACCGTATCGGGTACCGGTGAAGAATCGCCCATAGCGAACAACCTTCCACCACTCCTTGATCGCATGGCGACCGACACCAAGTCAAAACTGAGTGGAGCAACAATGTCGGGCAAAGGAACTTTCGAAGGCTATAAGTGCGATATTTATAAAACGACTACAGGAAATGGTGCCGAGCAGATAGAACTTTGGGTTAACGAAGATCCCAAATTTCCTTTTACCCTTAAAACGATCGCAACTGACCAGGCACTGAATAAAGTGACCGTTGTAACGCTCGAAAATATTGTTTTGAACGAAAAGTTGGATGATTCTTTCTTTCAGGTGCCAGCAACTATTAAGATAGCACCGCCGTCGGCGGCGCCGCAGAGTGGATCTGCCGACTCAACTCCGGCACCAACGGCTCCGGCAACTCAGTCAACGCCGACAACAGGTGCGACAGGAAGTAAGCCGTAAGTAGGCTCCAAAATGAATTCTACCGATATGAGTAATTCGAAGCAATGGGAGGCTTCAAGCGTGACAAGGATTAACCCTAAATTAGCTCGACGGATCGGCTCAGTATTCGCTCTGACATTCCTGAGCGTATTAATGACGGCACTTGCGTTGACCGTTGCGAAAGCAGATGCTCCAAGAACAATCCGGCTCCTCGATCCGTTGGATGGCGCGACTGTCAGGGAGTCCGTGCCAATTAAGATTTCACCGGCTGATCTGCCGGCAGACGGCTATGTGGTTGTCTCCATTGATAAGGTATTCCGCACTGCACGTTTGATCGATCCCGGAACTTCGCTCATCTATACTTGGGACACACAGGCTCCGTACCAAGATACGAATGATCCGGGTGTTGATAAGTACAGCGAGGATGGCAGTCACGAGATTGAAATCTCTGTCTATGATCGAACGGGCTCACTTCTCGCCCAAGGCACTTCGAATGTCAAACTTGCCAATACCGTATCGAATCTGCCCGACGGCATTACTCTTTCCTATAATTGGTCTGAAGACGAGACCTTGCGATACAAGCGTCACTCCGAGCTCAACGAACTGAGTACTGGGAACGGTTCGCCAGCTCAGAATGCTCAGACAGCGGATATTCGATTTTCACGGTCGGTTGAAGATTCGACTGGCGGAGAGTATCTCGTACGCGACTCCGTGTACAACGACGGAATTCTGCTTTCCGGAGCCACATCGACTCCCGTTCAGGACCTGTTCAATTTAAAGTCTCGATACCGCACAGTCAATCGGTACGGAGATGTGCTCGTGGAAGAGACGCCGTTTAGCAACGGAGATCACTTTGGTTTTCCTATTGCCGAAGTGCCTGCCAGAAGAATAACCGTTGGTGACTCGTGGCAGGCTAAAATAGAAACATCCCTGACTTGGGCAAATGCTAAGCCTACCGAGTTGCTCGGCAATGCACGACTTGACAGTTTCGAGTGGCAGAATGGGTATCCGACGGCGAAGATCATCGAA
>Ga0116229_10002490_pt1 | contig 29830 bp, 28 predicted proteins | sample S1TSphgellanicum_3_FD_87313 | JGI IMG/M metagenome (GOLD analysis project Ga0116229, IMG submission 87313) | Host-associated microbial communities from peat moss isolated from Minnesota, USA - S1T2_Fc - Sphagnum magellanicum MG | ecosystem: Host-associated > Plants > Peat moss > Unclassified...
CTTTAGGTACATTACACAAGGAGTGGATGCCAAGGTTGAACTTAAATGGAGTGATCCTATTGGTGCAGACACTGAAATTAATCCCAAGGGCTTTACACAATTAAAATAAAATCTGTTAATTTATGACTGTTTCTGGCCCCCTCATGGCCAAAAAGGATGACTAAGCTTCTATTGATTAGGGAGGGGGTGCACTCACAGTTAGTTACCTTTTTCAAAAAAAATTTATATTGGTTTCAAAAGGAGCATTTCATTGGTCCATCACCAATATTTTGGGATCATGGCACACTACCCCAGCATAGAAGCATGTATATATGCTTCCCTCCCCTCCCCCGCCCGCCTGCCCCCACACACACAACCCCACACACACAATAGAAGCATGCTTTGTTGTGCTTCCCTTTGTCCTGAAATGAACTCCCCAACCTCGCTATTTCATCTCTCTCTTGATTTCGTTCCCTTCTTCGTCTCTCTCCATTTTGGACCCATCTTTATTTTGTCTCTCTATTCTTGTCTTTTATGATAATAACAAAGAATAAAATGTATGCTTCCGACAACTGCAGGATGCCAAATACCCCCTTATGAACTGGGGATCTGGAGTGTCAATACCTTTTCCACACCAGTGTCGGGCGGTTCTCACTAATTTTAGAGAATCATCGGTTCCGGTTCTTTAAGGCCATGTGTGAGGAATATCTCAGTTCTTACTTTTTTTTTAATACGGAGCTTACAAGAGCCGTTCCAGGTATCAGATTTTTTCCAACGACATAAATCCGGTTCTCAAGCTTGGTGGTTCTCAGCAATTTGAAGACAGCCAGTTTTTTGGGCTGGTTTTCACATGCCGGATCTGAAAATTTTCAATAAATTTTTTTGGAATTTTTAAAAATATTATATCTATATATGACAAAATAATAGACTTTGAATATATTTGCAGCGCAGTTTATAAATCCACAATTTCGTCTCTTTCAAAAGTTCTTTCAATTTGTTCCAACTCCTTTTCTAAATCTGCATCTATCCCAATAAATTTTCAAAGATTAGAAGGGGATTTATAACTAATGTACAATTATTAGGTCAATTCTTGTTCACAAAAATTAATTTCTTTAAATTTTTTTTATTGTAAACGACATCTTTTCAAATTAATGATGATTCTAACCAAGGAAAAGATCCTTCCAGTCTCTATTTGGGAATTAACAATCTCTAAAATCTCACAAACAAAAAGCCCAACTTTGGGAAACATGGTTTCATGTTTCTCCCACCATCGAAGGGGATAGTTGATTTCTTTCATATCCACCTAATAACATTGTAAAACCAATAGTCTTTTTTGAAAAAACTCTTTTGTCAACTCAATACTCTTTGTTGTTATTTGAAAAATATCCAAACTATTGTCATCATACACTCTTTGGTTAACAAAATCATTATCATATTCTATTGATGGATATCGCAACCTTAACCTTGGGCTCGCGACTAAAGCAAGGGTTTGTAAAGGTGCGGGCCAAGACTAAATTCAAGAGTCACATTTCATTCTCCTGGGAGTGCAAAAGAGTGTGAGAGAATGAACCTTCACACTCCCAAGTGAACTCCTATTTTAAGAGTTAAAGTCTCAATGGATTCCTGAATTTTTAAAGAGCGATTGCAGGGGTCAAAACTCATTGAATTAAGACATTCCTTATATCATTAGAAAGCTCTTGGAACATAAATGTCTGAAATGGGCTCGCATCACCCATTTGAATATCTAAAACACAAGTTATGGCCAAAAGAGCGGCCGAAAATCAAATTGACAATTTGACTCCCGATCACTAAAAGTCGGGAATCACCCCTATTTCCTTGCGTTCAGGTGGCGTGCAACATACCGTTGAAAAATTTTCAATGAGGACTACAACTTTGCATCAGACCTCATTTCAATTGGAGGTTTACAAACAAAGTTATGGGCCCCCAAAATCAAGGGAGTCCTAACTTTGGGAATTTCAGGACTCCCACTTGGGAGTCCTGGGACAAAATGTCATTTGGATGTGAGCCTCGTGGAGAAGCACAAAGTATATTGTAAAGGGGAAGGTGGTGGCTTCCCTCAAGTCCAGGCCGTGGTGAGTTTTGTTAGTCTGAATTTGCTCGTGGCTTGTCCTAGCACCAAAAATGTTCTAATTATGCACTAACCAACTTGTTGTTTGGTTTTGTGCAAGTCTGTGTGAATGATTGAAGTGATTGTCAATCATCTTAATCCCATCTCGAAGCTCCAGTACACCCTTTTACCCCCAAAGTGCTGTAAGCCAAGGACATGCCCCAACTTTCTACTCTTCCATTGTTTTCGTCTTAGATTCACATTTGAATCTCTTGAGGAGGTTGGGAGTGTGTAAATGGATGCAAGGGATGATACATTTCATAAGAATAAAATATAATGACATTATATCATATTGTTCAACAATTGTTACTCTTTGATCACAACCAATGAAAGAAGACATTAAGCAAAAACTTCTATATCTTGGGTCAAACATTATTACTATTATTATTCATCAAATTTCTTCAAAGAGGAAAGAAAACTAACTAGAACTCCACAAACCTCTTTTTCAATGTTGGAAACCAAACAAATTAACTCAAGTGTCACACTAGAATCTTCTTCCATTAAGGTCTAAAAAAATGGTGTATTTTTTCATTATTTTCTCAATTTCAAGTTCATGTAAATGGCAAAATGAATGGCATCACTAAATAACTAATGTCGTTTATATTGGTTTAGAACACGAACACTTACAACAAGGGAGAAAAAATCAATAACAATTTGACAAATATGCCATGTCAAAAGGGGTGGAATTTCAATTGTCATCTTCACTAAATTTTACTTACTCTAACAAAGTATTATAACATTCTTGAATTATAGAGTCTTTTCGGAAAAATTAATTTTGCTAACAAACCTGTAGAAAAAAAACAGATGATTAATATCTACATTATAATAAGTCTTAATAATTTAAATAATAATAAACAAGGAAATATTAAAATTTTGATGAGAACCTTGCTTTAATTAGAGTGTCAATTTTCTTTGAGGAATATTCTAATTTGCAAAAGCCTTGTTGCTTCTTGTATGCCTTTTCTTGACTTTTTCGACTAAGTTATACATTTATGTAGATCCGATTGGGTAGTTTTGACAAATACATATTTCAAACCTTTATAAATTATTTCATCAAATAAAGCATACATGCCTTTGAAAATGCATGGCCAAAATAACTAACCTAAAAAAATTTTATCAAACCTAAAATATCACAACTTACAATAGACTTTAAAATTTTAATCATAATATTTAGATTGGATCCTTCATCTTTAACATAAATGATGACCTTTTTTCACAAGTTATATTTACCTAACAAGTTGGTTAAGTCTTTGACTAATGCATGCTTAAAGGTATTAGATGTTTCCAAAAGTCCAATTATAATGTGTTTTGGCTACCAATGAGTCCCCAAAAATTTAATAACAAGGGCAAAAATGTCATAAGCCCCTTTTGACATCACAAATCAAAACTTGTTGTAATAGAATAACAATTTGACAAAATAAGGAAAACATAAAATTGTTTAATTTTTTCCACCAACTCCAGCAAAAAAAAATTTTTTAATTATTTTAGATAGAAAGCAAAATGACCTTTGGATACAAGTGCAGACTAAATCTTTTTAACCATTGGCTTTCAACAAGATGCATTGGAAAATGGTTTTTAACAATTAAGAAAGTTAAATCTTCCAAAATTTACTTTCTTATTAAAATCTTTGACAATGAAAAACTAAAGATAATGGTTCCATTTACATGAAGTCTTTTTTTTTATAGGTTGTTTCTCATAAGGTTATTTTAAGAGATTAGTTTTTTTTTCCAAAAATATTTGCAATCATACAATGGTTTACATAAACATGTTTTTTTAAAGCAATAATTTCATTTGCATTGTTATCTAGTATCAAAACTTTCCTTGCTCTTGTTTTGACATTTGATATTAAAACTAAACTTGCATAACAAAAAAGAAAACTCATCAATTGAAAACACTTAACATCCACTGACTTACTGTGTAAAAAATGACTAACATAATGCATTTCTAGTATCATGTCTTCACTTTCTTTTGAATATGCAATTTTTTCAAGTTTTCCTTAGTTCTTTCCTCCCTTTCATTTGCATTAAACTTTATTTTATTTATAGACAGCTGAATTTCAAACTCTTGTTTCATTATGACGTCATTATTATTCATTATGTCTTCATTTTGGGATGACTCTTCCATTATTAATTACAAGATGAAAATTTGCCAAATGAATGGCGAAAAAAACCAAACAATAATATGCAAAGCTCTAAACTACCAACAAGTAAATTTACAAAGGCATTTATAATTTACAAAGGGCATTTACAAAAATGAAGTGTAATGTGAGATTAAAATGCAAGTTAGAATGTTAGAATTGACTTTAAGAAAAGAATATTCATGTAACCAAATAATGAAAAACAACAAATTAGAAGTTGAAAAAAAAAACCTAAGTTAAACAAAACCAAAAACATCAACAAAAACAAATGCAGAAAGAAACAAAACAACAAAACTTTTTAACGAAAAAACTTACCTTTTTTCCTAAGATGCACCTCATGCTCGGAACTCTAAAACCTACACATGGCAAGAAGGGGGAAGTACATCACCTCAACAAGCAACAAAGTGAAGCAAGGAGTGACGAACCATAACAAACAAGAACACAAGGCAAGGGCAACACATCACATCAAATAACAATAGCACAAGGCAAAGGAGACAAACCATAACAAATAGTAATAACACAAGGCAACAAACCACTATAAGTAATAACATTGCAAGGTGAAAAGTGATGAGCCACAACAAGTAGCAACAATGTAAGGCAATGGAACACAACAAATAGTAATAGCACAAAGCAAGGAATGACAAACCACACTAAACAACCACAATGCAATGCAACAAACCACAATAAATAATAGTAGCACAAGATGATAGAGCAAAACAAATAGGAATAATGCAAGGCGATGGATCATAATAAACATTAGTAACACAAGGTGACAGATTACAACAAGGTGTAATGCAAGGTCATGGACCACAACAAGTAAAAGCAATGCAAACAACAAACCATAGCAAGTAGGAGCAACACAAGGCAATGGACCACAACAAGTAAAAGCAATGCAAACAACAAACCATAGCAAGTAGGAGCAACACAAGGCAATGGACCACAACAAGTAAAAGTAACGCAAGGCAACAAACCAAGTAAGCAGCAGCAATGCAAGGCGAAAAATGACACAAGGTGTGAAACAAATGCAAAATAAAAAAACAAGAAACAAAACACAGTGAAAAACACAAGCTAACAAGTAAAACAACCTTTGAATTTTATATCCCTCTCCTTTCATGGTCTCGGCTAGTGGAGGCGCCACCCAAAACCCTAAAACTTCTGACCCTACACTTAATTCCAACCTATCCATTTTCCCTCCCAAACCTTGAGAACTGGATTTGGATTTTCATGCAAAAACCCCATCTGATTCTCACTTCTTTTTTTTTTAATTCTGATTTTGGTTCTCATAGTCAGTTCTCACGTGGGTGAGAACTTTTTAACTGATTTTCAACCCGGTTTTCACCAAAACGAGAATAGTCAATTTTGAATGTGAAAACCGGACTGAGAACCCGTTTGAAAACTGGATCACCTAGCTTGAACTGCCCAACACTGGTCCACACTGTGCATGCAATGGAGAATACAAAATACCCCATCAAACTTGGCGACCATGTGAAAAGAAATACTACCATAGAAGAACCTCTAAAGTCATGCCATGGGGGGCGGGCTAGAACGGCCAGTTTCGGCATAATAATGCATCAAAGCTTTAACTGGGAATGAAAATTTTACAAAACAAAATAACTGGGACCCAAACTAGTTTTTTCACCAATATTGATGGTAAACTAGTTTCATCCTGTCTTTCCTTTTCCCTGAGTGCCTCCACACCGGCTACATATATTTTCACTGCTCCTACCTATACAACTACTATACTCTTGAACCTTGTGCATTAAATGCTGAGTTTCCGCATTTCATACTGACACTTAATAAAATTTCATTACTCTGCGAATGCCACTGAATGAGGGGATGAGGGGTGAAAGTAGAGGTAATAGCCTAAGAGTGGTGAAAGACAGGGTGACTTTAGAGATATGTTTAATCCATTCCGACAGTTCTACCACAAGGTTTGACTGCCTAATAAGTTGAGAAATGAAAAATAAATACAAAGTTACATGCAATTGCAAAATATGAACTGTGGGATTTTATGCAAAATCATGCATGACACAAAATGAGAATCCTTGTATTTTAAAGACTATATGTGGCTAGATATATCATCACGATTGTAGAGCTCTGCTTCGATTTTGCTACATTTACTCAAGATGTGAGCTACACAGGTGGAACATTTTTAGCAATGAAGTTGGCTTGAAAATACACTGACCCCTATCTTACGTCATGGTATATATAATTTTTTAAATTATTATTTTGATCTTCGTATTATGGATGTTGGTTCATACCTTATGGCATTTTCACTATAAAAGAAATCCAATTCCTCTACTCGGATACGGTTTCCCAATTGGAGATCCATGGATCACAAATGTTATTTTCCCATGGCATTTCACCTTTACAAGCGTCCTTTTTTCTCAATGATTTTTAATTATCTTTTTTCTCTTTTTTTCAACATACCATAAATTCAAGTAAGTGATGTTGATTTTTTTTACATTAAACAAATGATATATTTGTGAAATTTTTATTCTATAAATAATAAAAACACAAAGCACAAATAATGTAGGTCAACCTCACATCGTGCTGCACGACAATTCTGGTAGGACTTTATTTCTAACAATTGCCTCCATACTAAGAGCTTTGATAAAAAGATCTCTTTGGAAATCAATTCGTCTTTAATTCATCAAATGATAATATGTTCAACAAAAAAATTTAATCAATATTTAAATATAAAGTTTAGCTCACTTGTCAAATACAAAAGTGCCTTGTCTACCTTATTAAAAAAAGAACTTGACCCCATTTTTTCATGAATATTTTTTCACGATTTAAATTTTGATTCCAGATTTAGCAAAAAAAAAAAAATTCCAAAATCCCAATTCTTATCCCAAACTGAGTAGCCTCACAATTAGGCAAAGAGTAGACCCAGAAGATTTTTTACTTGTTATTTTTTTCCTGTGATTCCTGTGATATACCTAATTCCAGAAAATAAATAAATGAAAAAAAGGAGGGTGGGCTCGGACGACAACGTTATGTTTTCCGAAACGCCCACCCGTTGGAGGAAAAAATTACCGACAGTAAGTAGGAGGGCATCCAATTACAATACAAAAATCCGTCCATCGCGCTCTTCCCGTTACATGTTCCTTTGACATCTAGCGCACCCCGTGCAAAATGAATTTCCTCCGCTGGACATCTTATTGCGAACACATCCTAAGCCCGCCAAAAAAGAAACAGGAAGGGGAAAAAGTCGGTAAGGATCCAACCCAAACCAAACTGGACGAGCAGAGTCACCTTAAACAAACTGTCGGTACGCAACTCCAACAACTTCTTGACAGATAAGAATCGGTAAGTGATTGTGGAGCGCTTAAGAATGCAGAATGGCATGCTAATTTTCAGCAATTTCTTGTATCAGAGGAGCTCGGATGTTGTATCTAGGAGTAGCTTGTTTGGAGTATGAAGCTGAATTCTCTATCTCAAGAAGTTTTTTGTGCTTTGTTTTGGTTTTTCCTTTTCCCCTCCCCTTTCTTCTGCATCTTGTTGCTGTTATGTCTGTTTCTTTTGGCTGTTTCATTTGTAGACTCGCTTGCCGTTGAAGTTATGTCGCTAGTTCCTGGGAATGTCACTCCATGTTTGGAATCCTTGAGAGAGGAGCTCCTGGAAAAGGAGCAAATGATGTGTGGCGACTTCCGCGACTTCCAAGACCTTCTTGATTATTTGAAGTCGTCTGGGCATTCTCAATGCACTACTGTGTGGACCAAGGATAGTGTGGCTTACCGATGCCGCACCTGCCAGGTCAACGATGCTAGGTCAGTGCGCTTTGCTATTATCCTCTTCATATTTGTTTTGCTTGTTGTTGCTTGTCGCTTGTTTCGCGTAGTTTTGATTTCTTCTACTAGTGTTCCCCGTTGCTTGTGACTACTAAGGCGATGTTCATGTTGAAAATTGTTCTCGGACTACGGGAATTTGGAATTATGTTGAAGTCAATTATGCTTCCCCGTTTAGACTGCACCTAATAATTCAACGATGTGGCAAATTGCTTGATAAGAACGAAGGAAAGATATCCCGTTCTCTTGCTTGTGTTTCTCTTGCTTAACCAACTTTCGGAATCCGTCGCCACTCTTTTTGCCCGCTCGTCGACAATTTGAGCGGGACGGGAAACCTTATCCTTTCTCTTGGACATGATAGAAAGTTTAAGGAAGAATTTGCATAGATAGATGGGACATTATTGCTTAATTCACAAGAATTCGGATATGAAAGTTTGATTCTAGGGTTTTCATTTTCGCTTATCTTATCTCTAAAACACCTCTCTACAGCAATTGCTACACCTTGTGTCAGGACTATAATTTCCTTGACCTTATAGATATAGAAGCTGTCTTTTTATATACCTGGCGCTGGAACTTGAATTGCCATGACCTTGTGGACTCGACAAGTCCAACTGGTTATAATGGAAGCTTGCTAAATCTCTGGAATCAACTCCAGCTAACTAGTGACAAAATCATGACTTCCACAGACTAGTGGATTTCTCAAGCTCAATGTATCCTGTTGAAAACATTATTAGTATGTAAGAAGATTATGGTTCACTGAAGTAACAATAAGAATCAAGCATCACAGAAGAATTGCTCCAACCCTCAACAGTGTTGACTACCCAACAATCATATTGCAGATAGATTGACACATGTTTGTCTCTTGCATGAGTCCAGTGGTGTGTACCTCCCATGTAGGCTTTTGTTAGTACTTCCATCTTTTGGTCATTTCATGATATAAAATTGGTGGAGGGCCACATACTAAAGCATGATTAATGCATTTGACTGGATTGATAAGCTATCTTAGTTGAACACATGTTGGGAATATTTAGTCTGAGTTGTGTTGGGGGCACTTGTGACCACACCATTTGAATTTGTGCTTTTGAGTCATCAAGCAATGTTCCTATACAAGAGGTATCTTGTAGGGATCTTTGTACTTGAGTAATTTCCTTAGGTGGAGATTTCAGTAAATTACTTTGAAAACTTTGACTCACTTGTTGTCATTGAGCACCTTGTTCAACCCACAAATAATGTGAGAAGGAAGTTTCTTTGTACTTCCATGAAAGCACATAATATTTTGTGAGTTGATTGAAGTCCATACATGGACAGTTCAAGTCTTGTGATCACATTGTGACTGATGGTCTGACAAATTTGTGAGCCATTCTCACAAGGTTATGACTATGTTATGTTATCTTCAAGTGTTGTTGGGGAGTTTTCTCTGCAAAATTCTTAAATTAGTCTTGTAAACACATTCCAAAACCTCCAAAGCATTAGCAAGCTGCTGGAGCTTACTCAAAATTAATCACAACTTATGTTCACAGCTTGTCATGCACCATGTTCAATCTGCACCTTGCTGTGGTGTAATAAAATGTGGGGCAAGCTAGAGACCATTTTGTTTTATACATCTTATCAAATTAGCTTCATTGAAGGTTGAAGTCTTCTAGATCATCTTGTTTTATAACTATTGTAGCCAAATTTTTTTGTGTCTAGGATTCTTCCTTGAATGGAGATCCTTCTTATCGCAAGCATTTGGGTATTACATGAACCTGAGGGTTGGTTAAGATCATGAAAGAACATATGTTTTGACCATCCAATTCAAGTGGAGTATGCTAGTTGAAAGCTAGAGTCTTACAAAATATACTTAGTATGTAAACTTGCTAGCCAAAATTGGTTTAAGTTGGAACCTTTTCCTTCAAAAGAGGTCCTCGTTGGTGTACCATGTAAGCACTTGAGTAGTGCCCTTGATTGAGGATGTTCTTAGCAATATTGTGAGATTTCTGAAGTTGACTTGTTGGAAAGGATTGGATGGTTGAGCAATTTGATTTGAAGGAAAGTCCACTTTTAGTCAAAACTTGCATACATATTGTCAAAGTCAACAAAATTTTCAGTTGTAATGAAAATTGCATGCTCATTGTTACCTTGGATGTTTGTGTGACTTCTACATAGAATCTTGAGCAAATTTACTTGAAGTAGTTAATTTATCTGGACATCATGTAGTATAAAATTTAACTTGTACCGTACATGGCAATACGCAAATTCAGAAACTCCAACCAAGACTCTGACAGTTTGCTTTAGAATTAGTTTAGATACAAGGGGACAAATAATAGATAGCAACTCATCTAGTAATTTGACTTCATATAATCGAATGATATAGCATGAAACACTAGTAATCTGATCTTCAATTGAGAATTGAACAATTTATTAACATCCAATTTTTTTCGTTTTTGGATAAACAATGAGTTGTTTCTTGTTAGTAGTTCGATATCTTGGCACACTGTAGCTAAGGGATCCATTAAAAGCTAGATCCAATTTCAGACCTCCAAATATTGTTTTTGATGACTGAAGTAAAATTTGGTGCATAAAACATAACTTTGGTGCATCAATGGGTGTTAGTGAGATTTCTCTACAAACTACAAAGACACTGTTTGGATGAATTTTGTAGTGAAATTGTTCTCTAGTTGATGCAAAATAAGCTGAGTTTTTTCTCCTTGTTCAACTTAACAAAATTATTGTATGGTGGGTGGCAGTGCAATATGTGAAAGATGTTATCATGAAGGTGATCATCAGTGGCATGACTTTGGTAACTCCTCCAAGAAATTGGCTCTTGTGTGAAAGAGTTATGCTTGACCTCAGTTTGGAACTATTGGTGAAGACAATGCATTAAAGTGGAATACCAAGAGAATATGTGATTTTTGATTGCCAACTGACTCTCATAGAAATAACTGGGAAGAATTTCTCTAGGTCTAGTACACCTACAAGCTTGTAATATGAATAAGAGGTCTTTTCATCTGCAGTTCTCAAGGTTTTGTTTTTGGTTGTAGTTATGTACAACAGTGACTCTGGAGGATGTTGTGACTGTGGTGATAAAGATGCATGGAAAGAGGAAGGGTATGTTCAATCCCATGGCTTACTACTAGATATGGGACAATTAATACTTGGGTCACTTTTAGAAATATTGATGTGATAATTGGCATGATTCTTTTGCTTCAAGAGTTGTTACTAAGGCCTATGCTCTTGTGAGATTGAACAAGAGTTCTTCAGAGACCATTCAGTGTCTTTAGAATAGATTTGGAACTGCCAAATCCTGTTCTTCTGGACAGGGAGTGGATTGCACTAATTCTCACAGGACTCCTGTTAACTGTTAATTTATTTTCCAGCTGGAAGTTCTTTGGCACCTCAATTCAACTGGATATCTCTTGCAATTGCTGAAGGCTGTCTGAGGTTTGAGTGTGTATAGCATTGATTTGCTTGTGAAGTCCTGCAGGTTCTGCACAACACATCGACTCTCAAACCAGAAAAAGGGTCATGTCCCATTCCATCTTTTTGAGCCAGCCAGAGAGACAGGTGACAAATAATCTCTCATTCAGGATGTGCTCTGTAGCATGGATTTATATCTTCTTTAATTTAACCTCTAGAGACACATTTATGTCTTAGCCATTCTTCCAGAGTCTTTCCAGGATAGCCTGTTCTACAATGCACTATATATCATTGTATCATTGGAGTCTGTGGTGGAAAGTGGGATCAAGGGTGGGGTTAACTGTTTCACTGCTGATGATTCTAGGACCCTTTTTGAAGCATGTGTTTTTTAGTGGCTTTCAGTTTGCTGGGCTCTGAGAATGCTCTCAATTTGGGTGCACAAAATTTGGGAGGAAAGGATTAAAGATCCAAAAGCCTCTGTGGAGGGTGAAATTCAGGCAGCCAAACTGTACATTGATTGGTTACAAAAGGTGAGCTGGATAGCATCATAAATTTTTTTGTTTTGTGATGTCTATTTGAAACATTCTTTTTTTGTTCTGCTGCATTCTGTTAGGCCATGAGGTTTATGCACAGAAATGAAAGAGAGTGTGAAATCACTCTTTATCTCCTAATTTTGTGGGACTTGTGCCAGGTGTGTTCTGTGGATGCCCTTCGTAACCTCCTATCTGTGTTTGTGACAAGGAAGTTTATTTTTGACATTTCATTTGATGTAGACATGGTGGGCCCCTTGACCAAATTGTTGAGACAGAGGCTTTCTTTCATGAGTATAAAACTTTCCTTTGCTAGTCAATACATGAGGGTGCTTACATCTCTGCACATCTAATGAGGGATCCAATTCACTACTTTTCTAGCCCAACCAGCCCCACTTATTGGGGATGAATTTGTTTTGTCTTGGTCAGGTGCAGAGGGTAGCAAAGTCTCCACTGGAAATTTTACTCAGGACAATTCAGAGCATGCCAGAGGCACTTACAGAAGGGGTGATGTCTTTGTCTAACCAGTCTTGACTCTCTTACACTGGGTGCAACTCATTTACATTGGGCATTCACCATCACCTGCAAACAGGAACTAGGTCCACTGTGGTTTGAAGAATTAGCCATCTTGCTGTTTTCACTTTTAGGTTTGACTGTTTCTTGAAAGTCTTTGTTGTAAGTGACCTGAAGCTGTAGGTGTATGCTACCTGTATGAGATATCCTGGAGCCTTCAGAACCAGTGGATCTGCATTTGACCATGGAGGCTATGCTGATGTCTCGCTTCATGACACATTCTGTTAGTCTCTGGGCCACATTCTGAATTTCTTTTGTGCGGGTGTGCAGGAAACAACCCTCTTCTTGCAGATGCTATACAATGGATGGTTTAAAAGGCAGTTCACACAAGAACTAATGCGCCACTATTCTGATATGGTGATTGATGTTGCTCAAAAATTTCATGATTATGTCCATCATGCAGATTTCATAAGAGACTGCAAAGCCCTTGATTCTACCCTAGACCGAGGTGTGTAGCAACTAATCAGTCACTACTGTTCAAGTGCCACCCATGGTTATCCTCTGTTTGATGCTTGTTTAAAATTCTAGTTGTTTCTTCAGTCCACCATTTTCTCCATGTCTTGCCTTTGAGTTGCTGGGTCAAGGCATCAAGCAGGGCTTGCATACTTGACATGCTCCTGACTCTGATATGTGATAAAGTGGGTTGTGGCCCTCTGAGGTAGACACAGTAGGTCATGTGGTGACCTTTGAATGCAGAGAAGTACTGTGGGTGAGAAACCAGAAACCTGGTGCTCGAATTATGTAGAGCCCACCTCCTAATGCAGGCAGTAACTACAGTGTAGGGAAGAGTCCCTTGTCACCAGCTTCAGCTAGTGTCAAAGTGTTAATCTTTTTCTTCTTGGTGATCAGGTGGTTTCCATATATTCATGACAGTATTGGTTTTTGTGAGGAGAAAGTAGAGAGTTGCAGACATGTAAAATGTCTCAGCTTTGTTTTATGTATGCTCCTGCAAATTTTCATCTTCCACTCTTTCTTCTGCTTCCTTCTGTGCTTTGTCTTCCATTCACCAGTACTTCTTCATTAATTTGCAGTCAGGGACTGTGTGTTGTTCCAACAGTGATGGTGCATTTGTTCAATGTCCCAAAGATTGCGCTTATAGAGGAGCAGCACTTGCTTGAGAACTTTATCTTTGTTTTCAAAAGAGTTCTGGAAATTTGCCTTGTGAGGTATCCACTAAGACTTTTGTCACTGAGTGTATTGGCATCAGGTCTGTCTATCTGGTAACTGAAAAGTTTATTGCGTGTACTCAATGCTCAATTATGGAAAACATTCAGCAGTGGCTTGATGCTTTTAGCAGCAGCTTGACACTTACCATAATATCTGTAATCAAATAGCGTTGTTGTGTTATCTTGTTCACAATTTGCACCCATCCAGTGATAAAACTCAGAGCTGAACTGTTCACATTTGTGAGTTCTATTGTCTACAAAACATTTTGTCTTTAAAACAAGTACATGTAGTCTGTATTAGGCTGTACAATGCACAAAGAACAAAGTTCTACTGTTTTGTAGACTCTGCATATTCGTGAGTTCTATTGATAATTTTGTAGACTGTGCGTATTCGTGAGTTCTATTGATAATTTTGTAGACTTCAGCCAACCTTTGCTCCTCCCTGTGCACAAAAGCTTGTCTACATCCTCCTTTAAATTGATATTTACAGGACTTTCTGTCTCGCAGGGGCACTGCCACTGTTGATGTGAAGCATGAAGCCATAAGACAAAAGGTTTCTTCTCAACTATCTCAGTGCATTTCCAATGACTGAATGGTGAAAATATACATTCAGCAATTGTTGAAACAAGCAACCAGGAAATCATCTAGTTCAGACTGCTTATCTGGGCTTCAAAACTGGTTTTTGTAGGTGTACTTGAGACCTCAAGGAGATTTGCGCTTGATCGTCTCTCATCCACATGTAGCAGTTTATGTTCTAAGTGAGCGGTTAGACGTGTTTGAGATGATTCTTCAGGTGGTTGCATATCTGCAGGTTTGTAAGCATTGCTACTTTCATAGAGTTTGCCAGGGGTCAGTACTGTATAAATTGCTTGGAATTGTACTGTATGCCATTTGGTTCCTGAAGTTTCTCATCAGAATTGAGTGCACCAAAGATTTTCAGCTTGTAATGCATTCATGTGCATGCACATCTTTGCTATGCTTGGTGTTCATGACCAGTTTAGAGGTCTTCAAAGGCAGCAAGGTGCTACCTTCTGTTGCATCAATGACCAAAAAGACTGAACCTTTACAGCTATGGGTACTAAGGACCTCTGCCACATGGTGCCACCTTTCGTCACACAAAAGCTACTCAGGTTACTGAGACTATTTGGGTTTTGATGATGCAGTGGATGAATCCATACTCCAAGAATAGTTTGGTTGATCTTGAGAATGAAGATGCATGGACATTCGCCATCCAACTAGAGGTCTGCTCATTCCATAGTTTTTGAGGTTTCTCTGATCTATTAGTGTTTCAAGAGGTCTGGGGATCAACACACTGTGATTTCTTAATTTTTGTTGAATGTGCAGATGAACACAATGGCCGTTGTATTTCAGATAATTGCACGCTGCTATTCTACTGCTGATACTGAACAGTCTCGTAAGACTGTGAAACAAATGTTGGTATCAGCTGGAAATTGTACTGTGAAGAGTTTGCATCACTACCTATCAAAGGCAAGATTTTCTGATCTAATTGAGCATGTGTGAACGTGTCATCTGATAAAGGTGAGCTAGGAGAATCATTGATTTTTTCTTGCCTTCTGCAGCTTGTGCTTCTAGCATAAACACAAGGTTGGTAATTATTTTGAAGTAGGTGTCTTAGATTGAAACTGATGATGTGTGGTTGCTGTTGCTGGACATGCAGAAATTGACTTTCACATCAATGTCACTCCATATTCCACTTCACAGGGTCCTGAGTGCCATACTCTCAAAGCTTGTCCTATTCACTTGGGATGATGACAATGAGGGCTTTCTCTCGGATTTGCAAATTGATTATACTGAAGAGGAGGTATGACCTTCATGGCAATTTTCACTTTTTGATAAGTAAAGGTCCTGAAACAACAGAAACAAGGAGGCTCTGAATATCTCTCTCATTTGTCTCAAAGTTTCACATTGCGAATTATCTACCTTAGGTATTGGCAGCAAATTTAGATATTTGCAAAATCTGCAGCTTTGCAATATACAGCCTAGTAGCAACAGCCATGGGTAGTGGTGGGTAAGTACAGGTTACATTTCCCTCAATTTTCAGTTGTGGTGGCTAATTTCGATCTATTATCGGATTACTGGACAGGTGCTGGATTTACTGGATCTTCCATTGCGTATTGCAGCATGGATGGTACAGGTAGATGTTCATCTCTCTCTCATGAATGTTAAAAATATTTTATTTGTCGGTTGTTGCATTCTATTGAGACTGCAAACCACAGTTTTGGAAATAGTAACATTGAAATGGCAAAATCCAACATCACTACATGTCTCTCATCAACAGTTTTGGATGTCCAGTTTCTCAGAGATGATTTTGTTTCTGGGCCAATTTGTCTTAACTAAGGTGTTTACTCTTGGAATAGATTCGAGCACAGGAATGGGAGGATGTGTCCGAGGATTTCTACCGCCTGGAGTTGATCTACCGTGGTAGTTTCTGGCATGACCAGTGAGTGTACAGCTCTATACATGTCCCACATCTGCTGTTCTCATGTGTATGTTGTCTGTATTGCAGGCTTTCTGTTGTTTATTCTTTTCACAGAGGGTTTTGCTATTGGATTTAGATCTGGACAGAACTGTCTGAGTGATGGAGCTCTAGTGCTCCTTGTGTATGTTGTTTTGCATAGCATAGCTGGGCTGCTGTAGTCTTTGGAGCAAGGTCTGAGGAAATAGTGCTGTGTCTATATTCACTGGGGATATCTCGTGATTGCAGGTCATGGGATATGGATGTTCTGCTGCTGCAGTTTTGTGCTGTTGCTAAAGAGAAGATGGAACATGCTATTGTTTTGCGAATGGCAGATCACTTTCATGTACAGTTATGCAACCCAAGCAAGAACCTTTCTTTTACCTGGCAAAAGGACCCATCTGTTTGGAGAAGTAAGGAAGCATGAATGAGTGCCATGTGATCCTTGGAGTTAAAGGTTCCTGTATCAAAATGTTATTTTTGGGGTATGACCTAAAAGAAGCAGAATAGGAAACAATTTATCCTTCTCAGCAGCATCCTCTATCATTTGCTTGACATGGATGCCCAGACATCATGATCCTTTACCAGTTAGTTATCTTCATTCTCTGCTGATAGTTCACTAAAATCACAGAACAGCTGTGCGTGCCTAGGTGGTGCTGCAAATGTCTGTGTATGACCTTTTCTAATTGTGTTATCTGAATAATTGTCTGTTGACAATGAAATTGCCCAATTCACAACATTAAATAATACAGTGTTAAACCCCAGGACCTGCTAACCAACCAAAAGGAGGTGCATTGGTCATCTACCTGTATAATGTGTTCACATTGGTAGACATTACTGAAATCCCTTAACATGTGACATTGGTATGTGTGGGCTTTACCTGCTTTTTGGATATTCTTAACAGAAATGTTGGCTAGGTGACAGAGAAAGTCAATGTCTTCATCTGACTTGGCATGGAGACAACTAGTTAACACTTTCTCTTTTGTCTTCTGGGGACAGCTGCAAGATCTAGTAACCTCTCCTGCAACTCGTGATAGAATGTCTCGTTTATCACCTTCATACATTCAAGACTTTCTGCGCTTAATATTGCTGGTGAGTCTCCTTGGTGAATGGAATTTCAAAGTCCCTGATGTTGCTTGGATCATAAAAAAAAAACAGATTACTCTCTTATGAAACCTTAGCAGCAATAAGTGCTGCCTCTGGATTTTTAAAATTCCTTTTTTGTAAACATTGTCATGCCTCTCATCATGGACATCCCCTCACTGTATTGTCTTTGTAGGTTGTTCGTGACCGCCGCAACACTGGAATGAATGAGGTGAAGATGCCATCTGTGGATGTTTTCCTTTTTTGTGGTTAGGACGTTATTGGAAGGGGTTCTCTTGTGCTGACCTTTTTTAACACAATGTAACAGTTGGATGCTTTACGATACAATGTTATCCAATGGTTATGCGTGCGTGATCAAACCTACTCCCAGGTAGGAATGAAGATTATTTGTCCCTAGGAACTTGGTACAGTTCTCAAAGCACAGAGTTTCTTCTATGGTGGTAGTTGCCTTCACCTCTATTCCATATTGGCTCAATCTACTCTGGCTGTGTATGGAAGTACTGTTCTGGTGTAGTTAGTGTTGCATAAAACCTGAATCTTCTTGTTGACAATATGTATTTGTGTGTGTGAGTATCAGCTCTGCCGAGCACTGAGTGCCATTCCTCTGGATCATCAGAAATTATCTGCTACACTAGAGAATGTGGCACAATTTCATCAACCCAAGGTTGTTACTTCTTGAAGCTGGATGTTGTATATTTCTTCTGCAGGTCAATTGTGAGGGTGTGGGGACCTAGGTTTCCTTGCTATCATGTTTCATAGTGTCATGTGGTTCAACAAGTATTTTGGTACTTGGTCTTTGTGGTGTCTTATCCCTGTTGCCTCCTTGAACTGTATACAGAATCTCAGTGTACTTAGTAATTGTCCAAGTCCATTTTGCTAAGCCTCAAGTAAATGGATGAGGTTTTCCTATGTGTGTAACATGTGTTTCACACTCTGGTCTTTTGGATTAAGCCCTAATGTGTGCTTATTTGCCTTAGAAGGTCTATGGGTCCAGATGGGATTTGTGTTTAGCCACTCGAAAATGTACGGCAGTGTTGGTCTTTGCAGAGCTGCTGAACACAGGATTGTGGCAGGTTCAGGAGCAGGGCTACTATCAGTTAAAGCCTGAGCTGTGGAAAGAATTTGATCCCTTGTTTGCCCATTTCTATCTGAGTGAACTGGAGGAAGCTCAGGTATGCAGATTCACAGTAGTTTCCACATCTTGTAGGCTTTATGATGGGATGTTTGGATGGTGGAGGTGACTTTATATCTTGAAACCATTGGAAAGAGTAGACACTTGACAAGGTTGTATATCATGATAACAGCTGATGTTGAAACATCTCTTGAATATTCTGACTGTAACAGGAAAGAGCTGTACATGTTGGGAAGCTGCGGCATTACTGGCGCATAGGTTTGCCACATAAGGCAGCACCACCGTACAATCGCCTTACTAATCTCCTCCATACTCAGGTTGTCCTGTCCTCTCTGATAGAAGCACACCTTTGATGCAGCTATGCTGCAAATATTGTTATCCTTGACTCAAGATATCCTTGTTTTCAAATTCTTCCTCTCCAAACCTACTCCTAACCTGATATGGAGATCAATTGGTGGTGTGACAGGCATGCCATCAGCTTCTTTGGAATGTGTTGAATCATGTTACATTTCTTGTCAAGAAAGAGAAAAGTGCAACAGCTGGCGAGACACTCGGTGTAACTGCTTTACAGATGATGGAGATAGCTGTGTATGTATTGCTGTTCTCATGTGCCACAAGTTCTCCTGTTCAATCATTGCTGTATCTTGACTCTTCAACTATTTATTGTGCTACACAGTGAGAAAGCCCTGTCTGGAGTTGATGTATGCTCAGAGTGAGAACTTTTGCAAGTGATGTTTTCTGAACAGTGAGCATGATACAGCACCTGTTCTCATTATGTTGATCACTGAAAACATGTGTAGAAGTGACAAACATCAGTTGGAAGGTGATGTGCTTTCTGGTCAGAGCAACACAAGATTTGCATTATTCTAAAGCACCAGATAAGTGTTGCAGGCGGGATCGATTGCAGGTTCAACCACCATCTGCAGCTCCACAACCATTTGGGTTCCATCCCAATGATATTCTTGTGAACATCAAAACAAGACCAGGAAAATTTCTGGTTGAGTTGAGTACCTGGAAACCAGAATCTTCAAGCATGTATGACTTGCTACAGGAGTTGCAAAGTCTGAACAATGCCCACCGTAAGGCTTGCCATATCACCTTATATGTTCTTTCCCCACAACACTTGTGATGTCTGCAAGACATAAGTAATGTGCTATATGGTGAGTGACTAGCAGAACATTTGACAAACTTTCAATTATGGGGTCAGGTTTGGCAGATTATGCTCAACACATAATTCAACTTTTGCATTCATTCCCAACATATTTTGGGGCTGAACAGGGACATTCAAAGGTCTACAATCCTCCTCAACATCAGGTATGCTAAGCATTATGTGATAGTAAAAGGGTGTGAAATTACAGGCTCATTAGGAATGTGGCAAGACTTCTTCAAGATTTGTGTCTGTCCACTGAGGTCTGCTCACAGCTGGATCTTTGATTGAGAGGTTAGGAGAATTATGTAGATTCACCACTGGTTGGCATTTACTTGAGGCTGCTCTTTGGCCATTTGGTTATGCTTCTTTGCTGTTCAGTGGAAATTTGGAATTTGGGTGATACTCTGCCAAATTGTTCAAGAATTCAGCATTTCAGAATTGTGCCAACTTGTCTCTTCTTATGTCAAAGTGTACAAGTCATAGAGCATGTAGAGAAGAGAACAACCAGTATGAATAACTGTGACCTTGTAATTTTGTACTAATCTGGTGGCATTCTGGTGGTACTTTGTCACTGTCCTGACAGCTTAGTCACCAGATTGATACAAGGTTATTCATGCACAACCTGTAATCTGGTATCAATCTAGCAATTAGATGTCAGTACCATCGAGACAGAATATACACACCTGACATACCTGTAGGTGTAGTTTTTTGCAAGCTACTTAGTGGTATTCTTGTTCCAGTCTGACTGTTGCACGAACCCTTGTTTTTATAGGTGCAAGATGATATTGCAGAGCATGCATGGCAGAGGCTGAAAAAAGAAAGACAAGCTGCCATCTTGGCAAGAATGTCAGCACAGTGAGTTGTCACCTTGCAAACCTATTTTTTAACAGTATATTGCTAACTATGAGCTGGTTATGCATGGTGCTTAGCCCCTTCCTTTGCCCATGGCATGTTAGGTTCTAAATTGTTTCTCATATCACCTGCTGCTCCACTGAATGTCCACTGAGTTTCTGTGCTGTTTTGCATCAGGCAAAAGGCTTTTCTGGACCAGCATGATGATCAAGAGGATGATGAAGGTCAAGAGGGACATCATGATGCTAGTCCAACAGAAGGGTCTCGTAGAGGTAGATTGGCAGAAGATAGTTTTGAGAGGATATCAGGAAGTGCACCAGCTTTGATGCCTGATCATAAAGGCAAGTTTGCAATCATGGAGTCAACACTTACAGTCCAGGAATGTGCACTGTGCAGGACAAAGGTACTCAACCTGTTTGGCATCTTTGCTGATCTATAACTCTTCCAGAGATTGTTTCACTGTTGAGTCTGAAGATGTTCTGCTCAAATAATTAAGTCTTCGCCTGGGGGCTAAAGAGGAACTTGCCACATTTTCTGAGAGGGTTATTTCCCACTGTTAGTGTCACTATGTTGTCCTTCCTATTGTTATCTATGCACTTTCTGATCATGTTCATGTTTCCACAAATGCTTGGTCTGAACATTACTATGGAGTTTTGTGTCTTGATTTCTTGGAACACAGTTGCTGATGTGAAAGCTTCTATGACATCCTCTCTTCATATCTCACTCTGAAATTGTGCTCATGGACAGTGTGACAGTAGTGACTCTCCAGCAGGATCTATTGCCTTCATGCAGCGTTACAACATGCCAAGGCAGCTGTCAAATAGAGCACATGAGGTGAAAGTTTGGGAGGCTGAAACTTTTTCCAAGTGCAATAATACCGAACAACTTATCACGCTCATTCAGCCGCAGAAAACTGTTTTGGAGGTGAAGGGGTGCTCCCTGGATTATCATCCAACTGAGCATGTTGCCTGCTGTGGGCATCAGGTAATTACTTGCATTCATGTTTCTGGTGGGAGATATGGTGCTCTTATGATACACACTCTCAAGTGTTCTGGAGACATGAAGCTCACATGCTTGTGGAAGTGTTGGACATGATTGCAGATGCATCAGGCTTGCTTTGAGAGTTACCATTCATCTCTTGTTCAACGGCACTGTCTTGGCAACAGTTACGAAGGTGTTTGCCAAGCCCTATGCAACTGATGTTTTGTTGGTAGTTTGATGGACATGCAATGGTGTGTTGAGGTTGCAGGGGAAAGGCCTGCCTGGATGTTGAGTTTAGATGTTGAACTGTAGAATTGATTGTATTGAACCAAATTCAAATACCTGACCTGGCTTGGAGCTGAGGGTGTCATGATTTATCAGGAAAAGGCATTATAGACCTTAATAATGGTGAAATTTGGTGCCCAATCTGCCGTCGCCTGGCAAATGTGCTGCTCCCTGTTGTGGAGGTGTCAAATCTTCAAAGGATGCTACAGGTTCAAGTAGGAGGCAGAAAGGAGAACCACACTTGGGAACAACTCTGGGATCCACCAGCAAATTTATCAACAGCAATTGATAATTTTGCTGTACAGGTATATCCAGCCTCTTGTTGTAGAAAGAATCACCTATTCTGGAAGTATGTAAGTTTCTTCCAACTGTTAATATGGAACTGTTATTTTGGGTAACAAGTTTACAATAGTGGATTTTGCTGAATTATTGTGATTGACATCCACTAATGAATTAACCCTCTGGCTTTTGTCCTGTTTATGTCAAGCAGACTATACGGGTTAGAACGAGATTCTCAACTGTCATAGAAGCCACACACATGTCCAGTTGCCAGGTACATTTGCTGGACTGGTGATCACTGAAGTTAATCTTGCTACAGGTATCATATTCAATTTGTTTGTGATTGATAGTGGCCATGCCCTCACATAGTGAACTAGGAACGCCACTCCTAACATGTGCATCATTTGATATCTTCAGGTGCTCTGGGAACTTCTTGCTGGGAACATAGTGCATTTCGAAGTGGAGACAAGGGAGGAGACAAATGAAGTTGGATCCTCATCATCAGCCCCTGTCCAGCTCAGGAATGAATGGGGAGGGGAACCTGCCCACTTGACAGCTCTACAAGAGTTGGGGAAGTTGGCCATGGTGTCCAACAAAAGTGGTGAAGGTGAAATGCATGTTCAGGTTGTTAGTTCAATGTTTGTAAGTTTAATTGCCTGATGAGTGCAATTATATGAGCAGGAATCTGCATGCTCTGAAGCAAGAATGTCTATTCCTCTGCAGTGTGAGGTCTCAAGTAGTGCTTTCTGAATTTGGTGCTCTTTTGATACTTGCAGATAGAGTAAGGCGCATAAAATTGGATAATATTAAGCATCTGAAGGAAAAGCTGGGCTTGTTGTGTGAGAATAAGGAGCAAGTAGATGTACCTGGGTCCTTCAACCTGATTTCTGCAAATGTATTGCCAAAACTTAAAGAAATTCTTCAGGGGCTGTTTTCTTCTAATCCGCTAGACAACAATCATGAGGACAGTAAAGGAGACATGAAGAACCAAGAGAGTTCTGAACATGGAAGAAATTCTTCAGCTTCAATTGGGAATGGGTTAAGAACAGATCATGTAGCCTTGCATCAAATTGAAGAAAGTCAAGAGAAAGCTCTTTGGAGGGGGCCAGCCCCGAGGCCAGAGTTTGCAGGTGGAAGGGGTATGCCAAATCCTAATTGCCAACCATTGGTTGTTGAGACTCCACCCAAGGCACTCAGCAAGCACCAGCCAATTCAAACTAGTTCCGTCCATCATCCATCAAAAATACAACATTCGGAAGGGTACAAGTACCCAAAATGCAACATTATTGATGGTGATTTGCTTGAAGTGGACCCATTTGTGATTCTGACGCATTTGCTGCTAAGTGTGAGTACTTTCTTTGCAATCCTTTTTTGTTTATAATGAAAAATTCAGTCTGTCACTTAATGAGCTCAGGTAAACTGAATGGTTGCTAAATATGATTTCTCTGACATTTCTCTCATTTCCAGGCTTTTCAAGGGTGGCTCAGTCGATCCCAGATTCTCTGTATGGTGAAGTTTTCGTATATTCTTTCCATCATTCAAACATTGATAGCCCTTTCAAGGCTGGAGATTAAAACATCTTTGGAAGCAGAGAACGTTAAATTGGTGACTCAAAGTGCCTCCCTTCCCTTCGTGCGTCGAGCAGCTTTGCTGGTCTCTCTTTCTCCTTTTGTTTTCTGTTGAGCTCATGTTGGGTACTTTTCCAATTTCTTCATGCTGCAGAGTTTAGCAAGGAGCTTTGCAGAACCAAACATTTCAGATTACCTGGTGCTATTTAAAAATATCTGTTGGTTGGTCCAGCTTGCAAATTCTATATTGGGTTCTGGTGCAGGTGCAACTCACCACATGCTATGAGTTGGATGGGATGCATTATGACTCAGGTTTGCATTTGATTTCAAAGCTCTTGTTGATTGAAAGCAGAGTGAAAGTTGGTTTGCAACTGCAACATAGGTTCAGAGTCCTCTATGTTGCAAGTTATAATTCACCTTTCTCACAATGTCATCATTGCAAAATGTGTCTGCAGGAAGAAAGTTGATGGATGCTGCATACTTGGAGGAATCTCTGGAACTTCAAGATATTTGGGACATTATTGTAATTAGCCAAGGTATGAATGTGGTTTATAGCACATCATGATTGTCTGCAATGTGATCAGATGGTTTTGTTGTATGATAAATAATTTTGAATGTTTTCTGTCATTCTGTTTTGAGAAGTATGTTGTGCAATCTGCTGGGGATCCACTACTGACAACTCAAGGTTTCAAGCTCATTGAGAGTCTGTGTCTTGATGGCATTTTGCAGTAGGTGTGAATAAGCAAGTAGCAGCATTTAAACAGCATCAACAGACATCCAATGTGAGTGAAGTGTTAATAGCTACTGGGGGGAATCAGTCACTGCCTCAATGTTCTGGAGTTAAATTATTTTCTGCTTTACAGGCACCTTGAACAAAGCAAGTGGAGGCACTCAAATATTCTTGGTTATGGGTTTCTCTTCTAATGCTCACTCATTGATTCAGCAGGGGTTTCGAGATATCCAACCATGTCTTTACAAAGTTCCAAAGGGGTTGTATCTCATGAAGCTTCCTCTGCTTTATCAGGTTAGTGTTCACTGTACTGTCCATTTCTTCATGAACAGATGCTGTGTTATAGACCAGTAAGCTTGGCTGGGATGGAATTGAACAAGTAACAGATTGGAACAGGCTGCAATCAAAATCATGACAACTGATGACTTTACCTCAGGGACTGCTATGAGATGGGTAGTGATTTGCCCTTGAAGCCCATCAATTGCATAGTTATCTAGGCCTATCAAAATTTTGAGCTGGTTTTTGGTGCGGTGGTTGGTCAGGAGCTGTTATGGCAGAGCAGTCAGGAAAACTGTCAATCCTGTGGAAAAGTACCTGAGTAAGTCCTGTCATGCTTAAGACAAAGATGGTTGGCTTAGAGTTCTGGGTTTGCTGAAATTGTTACCCATTTGTTCCATCCTACTTCACAAATTGAAATAAAAGTCATCTTAAGCCCCTTCTGTTGTCGTTTTCTGCAAGAACTTTTGGCTATTTTTTATCTATGTCTTACGAGAAAGATCGAGTCATTGGTGACATGGGATCCCTTCTGTCTGTGTGCAGTGAAGCAGCGTTATGCTTGATATGTGGAAATTATTTTTGTTGTAAAATGGAGTATTACTATGGGGAAAGTGGAGAGTGCTCAAGAAGACATGCAGATAAAGGTGGTGTTTCTAAATTGCTTGCACCCTAAGTTGAAATTTTAGTACATGGGACTCTTGTGGAGTGCTAACATGGTAGTGTGCATTGTCCATCCATAGGCTGAGTATAATGAACTATGGAGATCTAGTCAGCAACATTGAATGCTCTAGATTGCTGACTGTTTTGGTGACTCAGAACTGTACTTTTGCTGCATTATGTGAAGCCTTGTTGGCCTCAGATTCATGATCAAAATCATTCTGCCATGATAGCTGGAACTTGTAGATGTGAGGCCCAATTGACCTAAGTGGGCATTGTCTTTACTATGAGATTGGTACAATATAAATTCAGGCTATTACGGTAACCTTTTTCAAAATTGATTGCAAGCTGACCTAGGTAATTCCAAGATCTGGGTGTGTCAGTTGGGTTGAGAGCCAACTGTCTCAACTTGCTGTTTTGCTGACCATGGTTACATTAGGACAGTGATAAGATGAACCCTTCATCTTATTAGTCAAAGTTGGGAAAGATTTAAAGTATGTGCACTCTTGCCACTATCCTTGTAGATGACTTTGATACTTCCCAATGACTTTGATCACCCTTACTGCAGAGTATGCTTGCATTGGCATCTTCTTACTTATGCGGTCAACAGAAGTTCTTCTTATGCGAGGAAATCGGGCCTGCAATCTTCCCTCCCTCTACTTGGATCAACATGGCGAGGTTAGTTTCTTCGTCAACTTCTGACCAGGCTTAGGATTAATGCTATGTTGAGATACACTAGTGATTTAGGTTGAGATGCACCCTGCAGCTTTGTTATCTGTGTTGAATCCTAGACAATCAGTAATGGCATGCCAATATTGCTTTTACTTGAATAGTCACAAACTCTGTGAACACATGTTTCAATACATGAGTTGTACTGAGTTTCATTTTCCTCTTGGATGGGACACATGTTGCACGACATCTACTCTACTTGACATTGAACTTGGTCTTTTTATACGGATCCAACTATTTTCTGTGTTCCTGATACTGAGAAAAACTTGCAGGAAGACTATGCTCTGCAGCGTAACCAAAAGCTGTACTTGAGTCAACTCCGCCTGAACAAGGTAAGGGGTGCAGTTTACTTTCTTCAAAAGGCACCTTGCACAAGGATGTTTGGAGTGTTGTAGTTTTGCGATTTGTTCTTGCACTTGCCTTGGTTCCTTTTCTGGCAATTAAACTGTCTTTCTATTCACAGCTCTGCTTTTCCCTTCAATTGAACCAGATTTGGCTCCTTTTTATTTGCTACTGTGTGTGTATGCTGAGAGAACTGGTTTGGTATCTTGAGTAGGGACATAATCTGGTGTACCTTGTTGCAATCAGTCACGCATTCTCTGAGTGGATTGTGGGTGCACAGGTGAGGTGGTTATGGTTGACTGCAGGGTTTGATTTTGACACACGTATTCTCCATACATCTTATATCAGGGAATTTTTCTGCACCCCATGGGAAACTCATGATCAATCAACTATTCTTGCTTCAGATGCCACTTACTATCATGAAGAAGGTATGTACTATATACTATGTAAATATGTTTGAAGGCTGAGATATGCGAGTGTCTTTGATAGCCATGTAGATTGACCTTTCTATGGTAAATGTGGTGCAGACCATTGCTCAAGACAGGTCTAGAAGTGTAAGTTTTCTGGTGTGGGTGAGAAAGCTTGTCAGCTGATAATTAACACTATTCCATAGACCTTTAGATAGTTCCCTCTCTTAAATCAGTAGGTTTGTGCAAATTTATGCATGTAGCTGCTACGGGTTATCAAGTGATTTGTCATGCATACATGACAACATTCTGTTGGATAGCCTAGCATCTGTCCTACTAAGTGAACAGGGTCTCCTCCAGTGGCTTTGCCATAGGCTTGTTCCTATCATATTGCGTCAACAGAAAACAACTGACTGATATGAGGTTGCTTGGTTCATGACTGAACAGAGTGTGGTGCATGTTGTCCTTGTTCCTGTTGAAATGGCCGCAGGAATGAAAGACCAGGAAGGTCAAGAGAAACAAAAAGGTCCAAGAAGACTGTGATTGCCATCTTTTAGCCACTTGGTGTTCAGCTGAGGCCATGCAAGAGGCAAGCTATCTTTGTGTTCCTATACTTCATAGAATTGCATCCACTGAAAATTGGCAAATTCCTCTGGCCCTTAATTTTTCTACTTTGGTCTATCTTCTTGGGCTGCATTTGCAAGCAGACTTGATGTGCTACCTGCAGGAGAGGCGCAAAGAGTGATGGTTCTTTAGTCAATATTTTTTTGTTTAAAATTGATTCTACGATCATGTGCTGTAATCTTTTGGTTTCCATATTCATACTTAAAATCAATGAAATTAGCATAGAAACAGAATCTCTCCACACAAAAAAACCACCTTTAAATTTAACCTCTTTTTTCAATGAGAAGATGGAAACTAAAAAGATATTAAGAAACCGTAATCCCAAGGTATCAGCCAAACTGAGTCATATTTGGGTTCAAAAAACATGAAGCCATTTGTGCAAGCAGATGGGTTCATGCTTCATCATGGCACGAGTTTCACATTAAAAGAATAATGTCTTTCACCATTGACTTGAAATAATATCACATAACAAATAGTGTGCTCTGTGTCTTGTATATTCAATGTTAGAGAAACATGAAACCAGGTAGTTTATTATAGCTGTTCATGTATTTGTAACAATCTTCAATTAAGCCATAGGAAGTCTATTGCATGCACCCAACTCTTGTACCACTTTCATCATCAAAGAAACGCCCAACCTGTATGGTTTTATGGGCTTTTTTTTGAGCAAGTAAATTCAACAATTCCTTTTCTATCACTAGCTGATTATCAAGAGAGATTTTTAAACTAAAATTTGATGATACAAAAGATGGAATAATGAAATGAAAATTTAAAAAGTCTAAAACTTCATAGTTTTCTATTTAAAAAATTGTAAACTTATTAAATGTGTACATATATCCAACTGGATTTTAGAAATTACATTCTCAAAAGCATAGAATTTTTATATCAATAGCAATTAAAAGGTGGTGAGTAACAGCTAAAAAGTACTTGGCCTTTTTTCAATAGGTGATTTTGGTTTATAGGCCAATTTTTATTTTTATTTTCAAATATAATCATGTAACTATAATTTCCCAAATCTATGGTTCATTTTGTAAAATGCATGTAGCAAGGCCCACATGTTTTCTCCATCTTGTTAGTGGCGGTAAATTTGAAAGGCCAAAATGCAAGCTAATCAACTAGAGCACCATGGGCCATGCATTTTGGTGTCAAAAGATGTCATTAAATTTTTCTTGAATGTGCAGGTGGATGGATATCTTGCATAGACTTCTTAACTGTGACAATTTTATGGAGTATTTTGCATGAAAGCTACTTTTAGAGGTTAATTCAAGGTTGGGAAATGTGAACTTCAATCTAAGGATTAGATAGGTAGAGAGTGTCAGGAGCCTTGTGAAGAACGTTTCTTCACAAGTCTTTTTTAATTTGAGGCATGCCATCGTTGCAAGTGAGGGTTTTTCTAGACCTATTGCTCTTTCAGGTTTCCTTTCCCTTTCCTTTTCTAATTGATAGTAAACACCCTTTATAATCACACCTTTGGTGACCGCTTTTTTTTGTGACACTAACAAATTGTGATTTAAATATGTATAGTCATATTCCATATAAACTTTTACAAGATTTCATGCTAGGATAAAGGTGTCAATTGATTAAATTTCCTACATGGATTATTTTACGTTCTATTATGCATTATTAGACTTGAAGAAGGTTGTGATTTCTACATTTTTTTAATGTGACAATTTACATTGAGGTTGAGCTCCTTAACTATTAGCTTGTGTATCTTGTCAATTAGGTTTTTTTAATTAATTTTTTTTGTTTTCTTAGCAAGTTCACATATCTTTTGCTTGTCTACATTCGAAAATTGGTTTATTTTTTTCTCTTCAACTAGATTCATTGTTGGTAGTTTGCACAACTTGAACACAAAGCAACACTAACATTGCCAAATTACAATTTACAAAACCCTAATATTTACCCTAGATTTTCTTTCATTATAATCACATTTATAAAGAAAGTTTTGTGCTATTAACGAGTGTGATAGTGATTCTACAAAATGATGTTTCTTACTAAAATGGATGGTTACCAAAAATTGTTGACACAAACAAGAATGTGACTAAAATGGGGGTGATTATAAAGTGGGTTTATTGTACTTCTTGCTACATGAAGGCTTTGGAACATAATTTATTCTCTTATCCCTTTGTGACCCTTGTTGGGTTTTTGCATTTATGACTTGGACTTGGGTGCTCTTTCTTTGTTCACCTTTGTTGGGTGTTTTGTTTAATGAAATTTATCATGGTTTCATCATTAGAGATATATAATAGAGGTAGGCCTGATGCATTTATTTTCTACTTGTCATAAGCTATTTGAAAAGTCCAAAAAAATATAAAATATTTTTACCCATCAAAAGAAAAAACATGTCAAAGAATTGTAATAATAAAAAAATTACCAATGTCACACTAAACGAAGGCCAAGGTTGAACTCGCATTTACAATGATACCTTTACCTTTGAAAAGTCCAAAAAAATATAAAATATTTTTACCCATCAAAAGAAAAAACATGTCAAAGAATTGTAATAATAAAAAAATTACCAATGTCGCACTAAACGAAGGCCAA
>Ga0116229_10002491_pt1 | contig 29822 bp, 33 predicted proteins | sample S1TSphgellanicum_3_FD_87313 | JGI IMG/M metagenome (GOLD analysis project Ga0116229, IMG submission 87313) | Host-associated microbial communities from peat moss isolated from Minnesota, USA - S1T2_Fc - Sphagnum magellanicum MG | ecosystem: Host-associated > Plants > Peat moss > Unclassified...
TGGCAACAATTTCATTGAAAAAAAGTATGATTCTAGTAAGTTGCAAATAAATATATTGTAAGTTATGTTAATGAATATGTAAAACATTTGTCGCATTTTTTTCATTAGTATATTTTGGTCCCTTGCTTGGCTGAAGAAATTTTATTGATTGGCGTTGTTGTAGTGATGTCACAAGAACAATAATTTGCACAATTTGCACAAAAGGGTCTTACTAATAAACTCTCCTCCTATACATAACAACATCGAAAGGCAAACAATAATTGGTGGTGGGTTACCTCTTGAGTGGAAGATGGCACAAGGGAACCATCCAAGGAGGAAGCTAACTCTTAGAAGGATCACAGTAAACCTCTGGATAATCCCCTTGGATCCTTTTCTCCTCTTTGGATCTCCACCTGCCAGAATTGAGATCAAGCTCACTATGTTTCTTTCAGAGATGCATCACAGAGTGTAAATAGTGTTGGAGAGAGAAGCTAAAATGTGAGCTGAGTGGCAAAAGCTATGTCAATGCTTTAAATTAGCAGTGGTGAAATGCCACTGGTGATATTGTGAATCTTGATGAGCTCAAATTCTGGTTTAGAAGTTGGCATGTCGACACGTCTAGGTTTTTTGTGATCACTCAGATGATCTCTGAGAACTCCAGCAAGTGAGAAGGACTTGAACCCATTGGCTAACTAGACAATATGCCACCGAAGCTCTGAGTCATTTCAATGCTGCTGAAAGTGCTTCTCATGTAGATCTTATGAAATAAAAAGATGTTCACTTACTTTGAGCTGTTTTCCTGTGCCCTTGAGCCATGCTGCCACAAACTCCAGTACAGAGACTCCTGGACAATCATCACAAACTGTTATTTCATTTGACAGAGGCAACCTTAAAAGCAGTGCTACTTATGTGGAAACATACCTGGGCTTTAGCTCCTGAGACAATAAAAACTCTGACCCTACAAAAACTACCAATACAAAATTCGCTTTACAGGGACAATAGAGCTGCACTGAAAAACGATGTCCAAGCACAGAGTAGACTCTGATATGCTACAACAATTAGCACTGCGTACACCTGATAGATTAGCACACAATCACAAGGAATGAATTTCTCTGATCCAGAATGTCCCATAAAGCCATGGGCATAAACTCTACATGAATTTAGGGTGCAACTATTCATCTTCAAGTGTCCTATAGTCTCACTGCAGAACTACATCAAACACAAAGAATTCAAGAGGATGCGGTGGAACCTGTGCCAGTGCCACTGTTGAAAATCTGGATAAACCCAGGGCTCAGATGCTTTAAAGCAGCCAAATGAGCATCCACAAGGTCTACCACATGAATGTAGTCCCTTAATACATGTCCCATCATGAGTTGGAAAATTACTCCCAAAAATCTGCATCAGAGCTGTCACCAAACTCAGTCAATACTTAGAACGAAGTCATAAAGAGTGTCAGACAACCTCTAAGCATGAACTCATGCCTTCAGAGTCTGGCATGTTGGTCATGCCTCCCATTCTTGTTCCACCTGTTCTCTTCTTCCCAAGATTTCTCAATGTGCTTGTCTTTTTCGTTTAGACTGGACAATTTTTTCACATTCCTTTCATATTTTCCAAAGTGAGACAATTTAAACAAAATTTTCAACCTTGATGGAGTCACAATGGCCGTCGTGCATGCTCCACTTATGTGACCAAATTTCTGATACTCTGGCAACGGTGACTCATGGGATGAAGGAGTCAGAGACAACAGGATGATGGCTAGATGCATTTGATGTGGAAAATCTTCATTGAAGGCATACAGAGTAGATCCTCAGGACCTGAAAAACATGAACCAAACACACTATCTATTGCACATATTACACAAAAGCAGTACCACATGGTGAGCCACATACTGCATTAGGAAAGAATAGCCAGCTTCCCTACAGACACAAAGCTGATCATACACACTGGCCAACTGACTACCTGCACAGTATCCTCTGTAGTAGGCATCTCATCATGGTCACCATATGCTGCACACATGCTGCTAAAGATGAATTTGTCAACATTGTGGATGCGCATTTCATCTAGGATGTTCACAACATTGCCTGTATTTTGCTTGAAGTACCTGATTCAACAAACCAAAGCAGGAGAAACATCAAGCCATGTTTACTTTGAACCATCTGAGTGGCTAAAGATTGTACTCAAACAAATTCTTCCATGGAACCTTTCCCTCTTGGTCATAAGTTTGACTTACACACATATATTATCTTACCAATTCCAAGGATTATCTTGAGCACTTACATTAGAGGTTCCTCCATGCTCTCACCACATCAAATGTGTTCTTGGAAAATACAGAGTGAAGCTAAGGATTCTGGTGAAGGAAATTGTGAAGAGCCAACCACATACATATGTACTACATCTTTCAGGACCCTGATTGCTCAGACCTGTAGATGAACAATAACCAAAAGGAAAATTTGAAACTATCACTTCCCGCACATTCTGAGCAAGAAGCGAACATAACTTCCATATCAACTTGCATACTGATTTTTGGGCAACATAGAGCTATTGTGTGCCACAACATAACATCATAGATTCAGTGAGGAACCCTCAAAGTAATCACTAATCATAGAAACAGTTCAATATTGAGTCACAAAATGCTCAAAACCAACAACAGTGAAGCATAAGTCACACCTCTTGAAAACTTGGCATTTTGAACATACACTCTTTCCATGCACAAGCATATGACATCCATAATTGACAGTAGGTTTAGGAGGATACATCTTCCAGATCACTTAGCTCAGTTTTATGAAGTTGAAGTGACCAGGACTGGCAATTTGTTGCAGCACATGAATAGCCCCCACATTGCCTCTGGACAAATTATCCTGTACAAAAATAGCTTACCATAATGTGTCAAGAACTAACCTAGGCTCTAACAACACAAATTTCATCGATCTTAATTCCTAAATCCTTCTTGAATCCTAATTTTAAGCATTGGATCGTGGAGTAGTGAGTCCTAACTAGCAAGTCCTCAAATTGCACAATGTACACCTTAAAGGAATCAAAATCTTGTCCTTGTGAACATTGCCTGTTGCAATAGGTGTGTGTCTGCACCCACAACCCATGCCACCCACCCACACACATTAATAGAAAAACATGACTAATGCCACAAAAATTACATTCAGTACCACCTTCCACCAAAGTCTAGGCTTGCAGCCTCTTGTCTGTTGTGTCCACTTTTGACAAAGTCCAAACTCTAGATTACAAATGCCATGATCCATGGCTTGTGAAACATAATCCAACAAGTTGCAATTAGCTTTGAGCCTTGTAGTAGACAACTTTTTGTTGTCAGAGTTGATGTAAGTAGCACCTATCACCTACAATTCCGTACAACCTAAAACACACAACCATCAAGTGACAAGTTCAATTTGCAAAAAGTAATCACCACAATTAACACAACATCATCAAACTTCAATGATCACTCATATATTATAAACATACCATTTCTTTATTTTTTCCAAGCAAGAATGGCTTCATGATAGGGAAAGCTTTCCAAGGTGAAATTTTTTTGAGCAAACATATGCATTACTAAATGAAGATGATTAATAAGCTTATTACATAACTTACTCTTCATGAAGGACAATATTAAAAAACACCATCCATCTTCAACATTTCCAATCATTTGGGCAATAACAATTTTTGCTACCTTTATATATTTCAAGATTTTGAAATTGAGAAGTTAAAATGAGGTTATATTCTACCATAGTTTGGTGGCATGATTTATGTCACATGGTTCCTTCAATGCAACTTTTGCATTGTTTTTCATGGTGACCTTGAAAAGGTTACTTTGCAAATCCAAGTGTTGTGGATTTAGTAAGGGTGGCATTTATATTACATTCATTATTTCTAAAATGTCATGCACCCTTGAGGATCTCTAAGTGTTTGGAAAACAATGTCTCAACCTCTCTTTGAACCTAGTATTTAAAATAAACTATTCCCAAGGCATCCATTACAATTCGGGCATGAAACTTGGCCTCCAATTCATCCACAAGGGCCACAATGGCAATTCAACATTGTTATTGTTTCACAAAAAATATGACATCCAAAAACACTTGCCTAGTCACCCAAACACATGTAGTTAATGGTAAAATCTCGATGTTTAGCCCAAATGTGTTGCCCATAACATTCAAAAACCATGTGGTCAATCATTATGCCTAGATCTATGATCCATTTTAGAACAATGCCTTCATGCTTCTATTCCACCAATGTAATTAAACTATGTAACAAATGGGACTTGAAAGACGTGGATGGGTTTGAATAGAAACTATAACATCCCCTTGGTAAATTTTCACTATAACAATAAAATCACACACAAAGATGTCTATTAATTGACTAAATTTAATAAAGTTATGCAATGCTTCCAACAAACACATGACAAACCCGATAAACCTTCCACATCCACTAGGTGATGTAACAACCTTTGCTTCTTTTGGCACATCAACAATCTCTTAATTAGTAATGTGCAATACTCCTCCATCACCCACTTTGTTAGAGCAAGCATATTGATCCACCTAGTGCACACATTCCTCAAAATTTTATTTCCTTGTATTCCATTGCTTTTGCCAACTTTTCAAATTCAATGTGTCATGTAAAGCTATGAACAAAATATGTATATAGTTGTTAAGGCAAACCTTTCAACCTCAAAATTAGGGATAAATGTTTTATAAATTGCACCACCAAATTTTTGTTGTTTTTTGTGCAATGCACCCCCACCATGTGTGATGCATAATTATTTTGAATTTCCACTATTACACCATTACAAGTGCCTTGAAAAATATTGACCTTGTCAACTCCAAATGAAAATAGTTCCTTGGTCATGTATTTTTTGTTCAATGCACCCCTAATGGTTAATGCTTCAATAATCAACATGGACATTAGCCCAAGATTGGTCGTTTAAGGTTGTGACTTCGTCACAACTAAGATTAACATAATTGGAAAAATTCATAAGCACTTTGGTGGCATCTAACACCACATGGTGCAATTGTTCAACCATTGATCACCTTTAAATGTCACTTCAAAGCTTTTCAAAGTTGTTTTTCAAATTTAGTTGTTCAAGAGTAAGCATTTCAAACCTTCAAAATTAGTCATTAGGCTTCTCTCCATTAGCAAATGCAAAGTGAGTTGAACAAGCTTTTGCTTGTCATCATTTTCATCCCCTTTTGTCACAAGATAAAAACACATTCTTTTGCCATACTTGCAAGTATAGTCTCATTTTTAATATGTTAAGAGTCTTTAAAAAAATAGAACTTCCCTAATTAAACATTAAACCTTATAACTTTTGCTTTCCAATTTTTAGTAGCATGCTTGGATAGGTTATCAAGCTTTGGAACAAGCAACTTGTCCTCGTGTTCAACCTTTGAACACACCTTACACCTAATAACATGAATTAAACCATCATTTCCAATAACATATTTAGCCCATGTGTATTTTGCAGCTTATGATGTGCATCATATTAGGCTTGTGTTTTTGTTTTTCATTCTCAATGGTGGATTTTACATTGGGTCTATAAGTGTTGGTGTGTTATTGTTAGAAGATGAAATGCAATTTGGTTGAAAAGATGAGATTTCATTTGACTCAAGGACATGGCCATTAAGGTTTTGCAAAAAAAATTGGGGTTTGATCCAAAACATCTTGGAGCTCTTATGATGGAATTTTGCCACTAAAAAACATTTATGGAATGGAAGCATTATGAGTGTAGTTGATGTCAAATTTCACATTCTAGAGTTCACACCAAATTCCAAAATAACAAGCTTGATAATTGACAACAACAAAAGGATGTGTGGTGTGTGTTCAATGATTGACACAACAATTTGATGGTGAATCATGATGATAGTGAGAAAATTAGAACTCAATACAATTGTAAATGCCAAAGAAACAAGATGTCAAACATAAAACATGAATCAAAATACAAGAAAGAAAATTGTAGAACAAAAACATAAAAAAAAATTACACAACCCTAAATCCATTTCACATCTTGACAACAACAAGAACAAGAAAAGGATTGGGATTCAAGAATCAAGATGTGACATGCCCATTCAACATAAGAAGTTGATGGTAATGTGACATGTCGCAACAAGTGTTGAGAATCGGGATATGTGATCAACACAAAAAATCAATTGCAACAAGATTTCCATGCATGATTGACATAAGAACAAAAAGTGAATGACAATTGTCACAAGGGGAATCAAGATTGCAATGTAAAACAAAATGCAAATTCAAAACAACAATTGAAATGTGGAATAGAAGAGTGAAAACCTAAAACATGGGGTAAACAACAACTACTTCAATGGTGTATCACCAAAACTTTAATCCTTGACTTGTTTGCATTGTTGCAATGTCCAAGTTTTACAACAATAAATTTCGATTAAAAGCACCAACCCCATTCACCTTAAAGGCTTTGCTTCTTGAGAATCAACAACTTCACCTCCTTATCAAAATTCTTAAATCTTGACTCTTCATTGTTAGAACTTAATGTTTAGTTCACGCAAGCTATACAACCCACTAGTGAACCATTCATTGGCAAGAAAAAGGAAATTGCAAAAGATGACAATTGAACACAACATGACAAGGGAGAAAAGGTGATTGAAGGTGATGTGGCAATAGAGTTGCAAGCTAATCTAGGCCTTTCGGTACCTCAAATTTGGGCAAATTTACGTCTTTTAAAAAAATAAACAAGTTCTTTTAATCCTTTTATTTGTTTTAAAAAGAAGAAAATTTACTAGAAAGAAACCATTGATATTGTGGTACGTAGCTTAACTTGGTAGGAAGGTGCCTAATTTATTTATTTAAAAAAATGTTTAGATGTAAAAATAATAACATTTAAGGACTCAACATTATATTAAATAATGAAGCCAACATGCTTGAGAATTTATGTTAGATTTTTGGCATCATGGACAAGTATTTTTCAAAAATTTTGATAATTTCAAAAAGTAATTAATTAGTGCCTAACCAAGTTAAGTACCATAGTATGTTCATATTGGCCTTTTTTTTGGTGTGCAATTTGGTTTTGTTTCTAAGTTTTGGAATTTTTTCTTGTCACATATTCAATGAATTTCGGGAAAAAAAAAATCAATGTTTTTTGCTAGATTTATGTGTATGATTCAAGTAGGTAGCAAAGATATTATGAGGCTGTGTTTTCCTTTCATATTTTGTTAATAGCCAAATTTGTTTAAATTGGCTTACGGATGATAACCAACTTGGTTACATTACAAAATTGCAAAAAGGGCCAAAAACATTGGAATATTGTATATATTAATATATGTATGAAATAATATGTACAATGTCAATTTATGTAATATGCATTATAAAGCTAACATTGGTTAGGTAAAAAACAATAACACTTGAGGCATTTTGTGTAAGAAGAAAATGAGGTATGTTGCTGCCTTTATTATTGAGAACTATTTAATGATCTTGATTCTTACATAGCCTGAGCAGCACAGCAAATGGTGAAACATACATCCATCCTAAAGTTCATCACTCAGGCTTCATAATTGTCAAACATAAAGCACAATTATAGCTAGGATGTGGGAATAAAGTGGCATGCAATCTTCTTTTTCTTTTCAGCTTTTGACACCCAATATCAAGGAGCACAAATTGGTACATCCCAGAAGAAAGGGTGTACCTGAACACCTTACAAAAAAAAAAGAAGTTCACAAAATCCAACAATCAATCATCAAACAAGGGAAGGGGTGTGTCACACTGTCGCCTTGCCATCTACATTAAAAAGTATCTCAAGGCAGAAGAAGAATTATTGCAAACTCAAATATTTCACCATGCAAAAATATAATCTTCAAAAAGTATCCTCTAAATGGAACCAAAATCCTTCCAAGGTATTATAACTCTAAAACTAATCTCGAGTTTCAACACAAGTCAAAATATCATCTTTCAAAAATCCTCATATAAAAATAGAGCTATTACCTAGGGGGCCAAAATCCATTAAGCTACTATACTCTATAATGAATCTAAACACAATAGATATCCTTGCCTTGGTAGACAAGGCCAATAAATGCCCATCGCTCATGTGCCCTCCAAATACACTAGTCATTTCTCTGAGTACTTTACAACTTACAAGCATAAAACCAAACTTTGAAACAATATTTTGAGTTGAGAATGAAACAAGAATGTTAGGGTCCACACTCCACACTTCCAGACACTTTATTTTTGTGAAGGATCAACTTATAGAATGATTTGTAACCATTTCATATGCTTTGGTTACAGTTTGGATTTGCATTCCCGAACTCCAACCAAACTGTAACTCCAATTATAAACTAAACTTACCTTCATCAAATCTTTTTAAAACCTATCTGACCATATCCTTTTCATTCTGGTATCGAATTTTGAACATACCAGCCTGGTGCTGTTATTGGGTCATTTCTGACATACCAGCTTGGTCCTAGTATTGGGTCCTATTTAAAACCTTCATACCAGCTTGGTTCTAGTATTGGGTCTAAGCAATTAACCATAGAAAATACTTTCCAGAACTAAATTAGGGCTCAGGAGACACTGCAAAACCTGTGTAAACAATACTCCAGAAAACACAGGCACAGTTTGCTAAGAAACTAAGAGACTCGTGGAAATGGATAAAGATTAAACACAGAAAACTAGACAGGAAAACATTGAATGAGCATCATCCACCATGCTTCTCATGTAGGGCATTCTCAGGAAACTCTTAATGAGAAGAGGATGATACACTTTCTGTTCTGTATATGGGGTTCTGATTCTCAGTTGACCCATTTCTATGCTGCTCTTGTTTTGTACTAGTACACAGCCAAAAAATTGAAGGCAATATTTTTTAGGGCTTCTCAGGCTCTCTGATGAGGAACAAAAACTTGTCTATCAACATAATTCTCACCTGTATTAGCCTGCTTCTTGAGGTCTTTGATAAATTCCTTTGTGATCTCAACTGCAAGAAGTGGATTCTTCATGGCAAAGTCTTCATACTCTTTTGAGAAGAGAATATCCTCATAGCTTTCAAGAATCACACCAATGGCTGTTTCCTTCAGTGATGTTGCTGATGTGAGGGTTGCTAGCTCAAGAATTTCCAAGACATTGGATGCACACACGGTGGACGAAATGAAGGCCTCACAGACCTTGCTTAGGACAGGAATGTCATACTTGTCGGCAGCTATTAGAAGTGCATGGCTATGCTCTGCCATTGCATCTGCTGGAATTTCAGCACAATACAGAAACTCGAGCAGGTACCTCAGTTGATCATGGCTCAGCTCTTGGATGTGTACAGGTCCTGTGTGCACCTCCTTCAATTCATCTGCCTCAAATATTCCCTTGAAAACAGGAGACTTTGTTGCCTTCAGCATATGTTCCGCCAATCGATCCAGTCATAGAGAAAAAATTCACAGATGGAAAAATAATTCCAGAAGTCAGGCACAAGAAACCAATGCAAATAGGCATCCAAACTAAGGACAACTCTGAATCTCTTGGGGCAACACCTCTCAAAGTCAGAATGCATGCCACAAACTGCGCACCTGTGGGATTACCAAAGCTCAGATTTGCAGCACACGCCAAAACAAACACATTCATAGTTCTAAGTACAAATGCAGTACAAATTCAGCTTCATGACTTTCTTCAGAGAGGCTACAATCAACACTGGCGAGATGTGCACTAGGTGAACCGATTTCAGCCAAGGCAAGGATTATGTCAAACCCTAACAATAGGACCAAATGAATTCAGGACAAAGCTTGCAATAGCATGCAGATCCGCACAGGAAAGCCGGCAAGAGAACAAATGTCATAAAACAGAAAACTAGAAACGATCAAGAATGATCTTGAACAAGAACTGGAAGCGAAAAACAAGCGGAGAGAGACAGAGACAGAGATGTGCTAACCATGACAACGCGATGAGCATGAAGAGAGAGGCCATCATTGGTAACGAGTTCGACATCGGAATGCATGCCTAATCGGAAAGCATCCACCAGCGACTCCAGAAACTCCAGCTTCTCCGATGCATCTTCTTCCTTCAGTTCCAGATGCTTCATCTGCTTGAAAGCGTATGCAAGCCCCTGCGGCGGCGTCGCGAGTTGCTTAGTACGGTTGTTGTTTTCCGACGAAGACGATGACGACGACGACGACGAAGTATCGAGATGATGATGATCATCGTCGTTGTCATCGTCCCGCCACTCCTGTTCCAGCTTCCGACAAAGATCGATAATCGACCGCGCGCCTTCGTAACAACTCACACATACTGTGTTCCGTGGCGGTCGATACGAGTTCCCGAGGGAACTACACAAACAGCAATCCATCGCATTCTCCTTTTTTCTTCTTCTTCTTCTTCTTCTTCTTCTCTCTCTCTCTCTCTCTCTCTCTCTCTCTCTCTCTCTAAACTTCAACAACAGCAACTCTTTGTTTTTCTCCAACTCCTTTGATTTTGTATTCAAATCTCTAAACTATTTCTCGCATTCATGATCATCATCTGCTTCAAAAGAGAAGAGAAGAGGGCAAAAAACAAGACCAACAATCCATCGCATTTCCCTTTCTGAAGCTCCCTTTTCCTAGCGACAAAACGCAAGCCAAGACTGCCGCCGATCTAACAAGAACTAGAGGAAAGCTCAAAACGGGCACACCACTACAAAGAAAGGCATGTTCCGGGCTTTGTAATAAAAGGCCCCCCAACCCCCCCACCCCCCACCCCCCCTAAAGAGGCATCAGGATTGGTGGAAATCAATTTCCATAAGAAATTAAGGTCTGGATCAGCTGCCTTTTTCAAAAAAAAGAAAAAGGGGCGAAATATCGCAAACAATTCGCCAAAAAAGGAAATTAAAAACTTAACAATTCGGAAATGAAGTGATTTTTGGAGGTTTTCAATCGCCAAAAAGAAGTAAAGGTGGAAAAAAGAAAATTTTTAAAAGGAAAAAATTGTCGGATTTCTATTGATCTTTTGGTTTCAAAGTGTTGTAGCCAAAAAAGATAGAAGGATGATTAAATATTTCACTTCCATATCCAGCTTATAGCCATATTTGGCTAAATTTTCCTAATGATCATTGCCACTTTTATAAACATCTTCCTATGGATGATCGTCACTTTGACTAAAAACAAGAATTCATTAAAAAAAAAAACACCTGTCTTTGGGGGGGGGGAGCAGATTATGGACTACGTAACTGGCTCAAAATCATTGGTTCCGGAAATAACTGAGGGCACTTGCGAGTGTCAAAGGTATTTTCCGGTAACCAACAACCTCAAGCAAGCCGGTTACGAGACATAACCAACTGTCCACAGAGTTGAAAACCAACAGCATAACCTTCCTATCGATGGATGAAAAGTCATGTAACCCACTCTTGTACATGGATGAAAATTCAATTCACCCTGCTCTCAATGGGATGAAAACTCAAATTCCACGTCCTATACAGATTGTTGTACACCTATATGCACGGGAAAAGAGCAGTGAGAGAGGTTATGCTCCGTAAATGTCGAATGGAGGACCAATCACAAGCTCAAGAATCTCCGGACAATAGGTTATGTCATTTTCTCTTGATTACATTATATGACGTAATCTTCCGGTGGTGATGATCATAGACCAAAATCTCTTTTTTTTTTTTTTTTTTGAAGTGTTTAATCTGTCACCCCGGACCGTAACGTCATGGAATGGTCAAGCCCTTGCCTTTGGGGAACACATTGGGGACATATGAGGACACACTGGGAACATGGTGGGAAAACTAAAATTTTATGCTTCTTAGGATAGAGAGACCCGAGGGACCTATTATCAAAGTAATGTAGCCTAGGGTTAGCTTCCACATTGACAAAACAAATAATTAATTTTTTGAAAAAAAAAATTTTAATTCATTTTTTTAATAAATTTTAATTCCTAAGTATATTTTCATGATCTACTATTTTATTGTAATATGAAGAGTGAAATTGTTCAACTTGTAGTGTGCAATAATTATGACGGTTTGTATGATGACATCGGACACATTTCAAGTAAATAAAATGCAATGATTTTTGTTGGATGTTTATTATTGTTGATTGTTGTAGGTTGTGTCTTTTATTATTATTATTATTATTATTATTATTAATTTTTAGGTTCAATATTCTTGGGTTCAATTTTGTCTCATCCATGAATAATTGTGGCCCAAGAAGAGAAGTTCACAATACAATTCCAATGCAAATATGGGTAGTTGGATGATCTCCTATATTAAACTCACGAATGTGGTCAAAAAACCCTCACTTTCATCCAAGTAGGTTTTACAATTTTAGTTTCATTGAGTCATTCCCGTTCCATTCCATTCATCGCATGCACTTGGGGCCCAAGTTCTCTCATCTCTCATGGCCCCCCCACGGTCCCATGATGTACCTTAAAAGGTCCCATGATGTACCTTAAAAGAGGGCCTCCAAAGAAATTAGAGGACAAAAGTTAGGGTATCTTGGTTTTATAATCATTCACCTACCCCTAATAAAAGAGCTATGTTTTTTCCTGGGAAATAAGCTTTTCCGTTTTAAAAAAAAACTAAGTAGCATCACCTGAATGTCAAACTTATTAAGTTGATGATTTTTTTTTGTCATCCCCAATACTCGTCCGAAATGGTGCGTCTCCCCGAGCTTAAAGAAAAAGTCTTTGGTCGTTGGGCCAATTGGCACGGAATTTCCTTAATTTTGGTCGGAGTATGGAATGATTTTGATCAACTTCTTTTTTTAAAATTTAAAATGGGGTATGAGGGAGGGATAAAATAATTATTGATTTATTTTGTGTGTGTTTTTTGGTGTGTCGATTCGTATTAAATCTTTGTATATATCATTTGACGAGTATTATAAGGTGAACCCAATTCCATGACCGATTTTTGGATGCTCATTGGCCTCGATAACGAGGTCCACCATTATTAAGAAGATCGACATGAGTCTTTATGTTGGTGGGTGAAGAAGGGAGGGTCCCTTTGTATGTATTACTCATCTCCTCCACCTAACATGAATAATGCCCAAGACTAGAGCCTAACTTTATATATATATATATTTAGTGGTGACCCCAAAATTCATATTTAGAATTGGTCTCAATAATAGATAGATTCTAGATCAATAAGAAATTTCAAGAAAAGTTAGATTGTTAGATACTAGAAATCTAACCCAAATTGACATTAACCGATAGTTGAATTTTATTTTTTTAATTCAGAAAAAAAATTAAATAATAATAATAAATTATATATATATATATATATAGAGAGAGAGAGAGAGAGAGAGAGAGAGATATTTTCTCAAGATTTAGTTGATGAGAAAATCTTTGATAATGATTGAAAACAATCCAGAATAATTCTAAGATAATTACCATAAAAGAATAATTGTTGCTTCATTCTTGGGGATTGGGGGCAATTTTTTTTTTAATTATTTAATAATATAAATATAAAATTTAATATAAATTTATATTTTTTTATTTATTTATTTTAAATTTATTTTATATTATTATTTAGGTGGCAACAAAAGAAAAATCAGTGCAAAGGGTGCAAAGGATTTTAGAAGAGGAAAAAGTGTGAAGTAGCCATATTTAGATACTAGGTATGCTACTAGAGTTAGCCAAAAACAAACCAATTAGAATAATAATGTGGAATTATTAATATTTTTAATGGTGAAAATAGATATATTGGCGTTATGGAGAAAAATCAAGGCTGTAACCAAAAATTCAAACAAACAGTAAAAAAAAGAAAAGTGGGGGATTGAACTGACATTTGAATTTATTTTTCTTTAATAATCACGGCTATCAACTTTGATACCCTGTTTGATACCCGACAAGGCTTTGGTGCAAATTTTTAATACCTGCCCCACTTTAAGTGGGGTTTAGGGTTGGTGCACAAAAGTGGCCAATTAAAGCCACCTTAAAGGGCCACTTGAAGGGCCACTTGAAGCCTTTAGAATTGCACAACCCAAATTGTTTAAATTTGATTCCTAGTAAGTTAGGGTTTTGAAATATTACCCAAAAAAAATTTGTGAAAAAAAGATGAAATGAAGAAATAATTGGAACAAAAGATTCAAAAGGTTTTTTCTAAATGGTTTAAGATTTAAACAATCCAACCCATTTCAAGTATTTTCAAATTTTTGGCGCATTTGGCCTTGATTTTAGGGTTATCTCTCTTTGATCGTATTAAAGGCTCTCTTTTGAAAAATTTGAAATGCTATTATACCCACCTATCATAAGGGAGGCTAGTGTTAATACAAACTTACCTCTATCACAATTCTTTATATCTAGGTACTAAACCATAACGATTGAAGTTAAAATTAAAATCCACTTCAACTTGGGTTGAGTTTTTTTAAATCATCTTGTCTTCAAGGGAAAAATGACTACAAAAATAATGAAAATTTGATTTACTCAATATGCTTATTTTGTTGGTTTTGGGTGGTTTTACTTTTACTTAATCCTTCCCTTCCCCTTATATTTTTTTTCCCTCTCCAAAATTGCACAAAGCTTAGAATGAGTTGCTTTTGGAATTCAAAATTGGATTTTTTTTTATTAATCAATTTTAAAGTGGGAAAATTCATTTTCTTTGGGGGAAGGAAAAATAGAATGAAAAAAATCATTTGCTCTAGAAGAAACAAATTAGAATGGGAAAAGGCATTGAATGTGGTGGAGGGGAACTTCATACATGAGTTGAAATATCAAAAGGTAGAGGTTGGTGGAAGAGATTATTGCAATGATGTTTTTTGCAATCACAAGGGATAGTTGGTTTACATGATGAAAACCCATGTGAGAATCATATTCTAAAGAAATGTATTGTGAAATATTTTATGAAATCAACATCCAAACTATGATGATTTCATAAAGTTCTTTTTGGATTGGTTGGATGTATCTATCATATTGGATGATATTGGATTATCATGATGATTTCAAGAAAGTAAGGTTGATCTTTGCCATGGAATAATGGTGTCAAATGAATCTTTGCAAGCCAAATATCTTAGCTATGACTAATGTTCAACACAAATTAATTCTCAAAAGGTCTAGCTAGAAAAAAGAGAAAATTATATTGACATTTGCCAAAATTAATGATAATTGAACTCCCCAACCATTGGGTTACTATTACAAATACACAACCCATGGTGTACTTTTGCATAACTATTGTTCAATGATTGAAATTCTGAAAAATTAAATTTGAAATTATTGAACCTTTTTTAAAAAATAAATCAATATTTGATTAAAAAAAAAGTATGGATTATGACTCATAGCTATGGTAATTAGGTAATGTGTGAAGGATTAAATGGTCATGTGGGTCCATGAGTTCTTTGTGAGATTAGATGCCACACCTTACATTTGTTCCATTTTTTCATGCTCCAAATTCCTCATTTGTCTTTGATTTCATCCATTGCTTAGAATGAAGGATTATTGTAATACCTTTACCATTTCAAGAACAAATTGTCGAAAAAATATTTAAATTTGAAATCTTAACTTCGGCAACTAGTTTTTTTAATTTGAAATTTTTGGCAGGTAATGGTTATACAAAATAATAAACATGTTATGGGCCAATCTAGTGTGTTTAAACTACCTCAATAAGAATTCATTGTCATGGAAGGTCTACAATTCAAAACTTCACAATTGAACTTTTAAAATTTATTAAAATTTCAGCACAAATAATGAATAATTTTTCAAAAGTTCGATAATTTTTACTTTTTAAAAAATTTATGCCGAAATGGTAAAGGTACTCTAGTAGCTATTATATTACACTGCCATGTGTTAAATAGAATATATTTCAACATGTGTAAATTTTGGCAAGTAGCATATACACTCACAATTATTCCATATAATCCATAGTTGCAATATTATAAAAATGTCTTCATGCGAACCTCCTCCCTATTCCAACATGATAGGCCACATTCCTAGTTTGTAATAGGGGTATTGAAACAAGGAATGCAATTGAAATTCTAAAAATTACAAGGAAAAAAATAGGGAACTACTAAACTTAAATTGGGCATGTTTTATACAATGAAATGTATTAAGTTAATGCTCTTGCAAGTAGTTGTAGTTCAAAATCGTACTCAATATAATAACAAATATTTGCTTGGTGTGAAAAAATGGCCCATGCACCATTTGTTATAATGCATATCGACCTTTTTTTCTTTTTTTCTTTTTTTTGGGGTTTTGTTTTCTGTGTCAGTTAAACTGCCCGGACCCTTTGGGGGGGGGGGTTTGTTTTCTGTGTCAGTTAAATTGCCCGGACCTTTTTTGTTAAACTGCCCGGACCTTTTTTCTTTTTTGTTTTGGGTTTTGTTTTCTGTGTCAGTTAAACTGCCCGGACCCTTTTTATTTTATTTTTATGGATTTTGTTTTCTGCGTCAGTTAAACTGCCAAGACCTTTTTTTTTTTTTTTTGCTCGACGGGTGCATTATGCACCGGGTTCACACTAGTTACCAATAATGGCACTTATAGCCCTTATAAAATGAAACAATAGTGTCATGAATCAAAACACACTATGAAAGGTGTCAAGAATCCTACTATTTGTAACTAGTGTTTTGTTTAGGAATTTTAAATGTGCCTTACATGGCAATCTTCCATAGGTAGATGTAAAAAAAAATGATCTTCATCCCTAGGAAGATTTAGCCAAATTTGGCTATAAACCAAATATGAAATACAAATATTTACTCAAACTTCTATATTTATGGCTACACATTGAAAACCAAATATAAAAATCCAACAATTTTTATTATTTTGTTTTTTTCATATTTGACCATTGAAACCCTCTAAATCATTTCATCTTCGAATTTCTCAATTTAATTTTTTCTTATTGGAAAATTTTCACAATAAAAAACCTATTTATAACACCTATTTTTTGTTGCAAGCACAAGCATTTGATCAATTCACATTTGGTCATTAAATTGTGTTTTCTTCTTCCTTGATTTTGGCTAAACCAAGAACCTCACTAGTACATTGAAATTAAATTCCTCAAGTTAAAAGAAATTGGAATGTGCAACCAAAAGAAGAACTTTAGTGCAACAACATCTATGCCGACTTCAAACCTAAGTAAAAGGTAGTCATGGTAAAAGGTGAAAACAATTTTTAAATCATAACTAATTATACAAGCGATTACTTCATGTAAAATAAGCTTGATGTACATAGGTATTAAAACATTGTACATATGTGAAATCAGTAATACTTCCAAACACAAATAGAATCCAAAACAAGATGACATCACCATTTGTAAAACATGATGTTAGTTTGGCAATTTCATGATAACAATGACTTAATGAATTCCATGATTGCCACTCCAAATTAAAGTACACACATAGCATGCAAGGGTGCATCAACATGATGGTAGTATGTAAAGAAAGTATTGGTGGATGTTGAAAATGTACCACAATGTACCTCCAAAAATATTTAGACTCGAATAAAAGATTAAGAAACAAAGTTGGTCACAATTTGCTCAACATATGGTGTAGATCTATTTCTTGGTGTGATCACATTTCTAGTATACACATAACAAGTTGTTCAACCTCCTTATTTTACCCAATCAAACATTGATCAAGAGATTACAAACAAGAAATGTGCAAACATTGTATTATGATCACAATGACATGTATAGGAGGAGAATTGTACAAAACCATGGTAGCATTTGGTATACACAAAAAAAGGTGTATCCTTCAATAGTAGCTAATCATTGATGATGATAAATGGAAGGCAAAGAGATGGCACAAAGTTTTTTTTTGTGTTTACATAAAGTATTAATCCAACAATTCTAGGTAGCACTATTCACGACCACCAACAAACAACACATTCCATGCATTGCACCACTGGCCATGGAAATCTAAGTATTATTTCAATAGCTAGGAGTACCAATGCATTACTCTTTGTCACTCCAACTTAATGGCACATTCAACACTCCTCATACAATGGGCCCATTGTTGTCACGTACTCCAAACAAGCTCAATACTCCATTTACTTCATCTTTATTTCTTTTGAATAAGTTCGACAAGTTGGATCTAATCTTTTAGTTGTTCTGCATGATTGCATTTATCTTAAGGAACCACTACAATTTTTCCCAATGTATGTGCAAAGGAATTCATTGTTGCAAGCATGGTAATGCATTAAAGAAAACTAATTTTTCCTTTGACAAGGAAGGATATTTATACACTATTATGTACCTACTATCCAAGTTTATACACATACATGCCAAGATCCACTTTCAAACTTGCAAGGTAGTATGCTAATAACTTCTTAATTTATAACAAATTATTGTTAATTTGTTTCTACAATTAAATCATTACCTGCTTATGAACCAATGTTTTCCATGCAGACGTTTGCATACTTCATGCAATTTGTTGCATCCAAGTGGATGAATGTTTTCAACACCTCCCCTTCAATCTTATGCGGATTTGTAAGATGAGCAACAAGACTGCCAAAATAATGTTTACAACCTACACTAAGTCAAAATGTTAGGTGTCATGGGTGGTGATCTAATATGCTAAATCCTACACTATTGAAATCATTGGTGTGTACAAATCCAAGCTCACTGCAAAGCTTGTAAAATAATGTACACCCAAGTGGTTTTGTAAAAATGTTAGCAATTTGGTCTTGTGAGGGCACATGTGTGATCTTCATAACATCATTTTGAACTTGTTTTTGAATATAATGATGATGGATTTGTATATGCTTAGTTCTTGCATGGAAAATAGGATTGTCAAAAAGTTTGATTGCACTTTGATTGTCACAAGAGATGATTGTTGGCTCTATGCTTTTGATAAAATTCAACTCTATTAATAATCTTTGCAACTAGACACCTTTTATGACATAACTTGATAGCCCCATGTACTAACTTTCCTTTGATGAAATTGCAACATGCAACTATTTATGGCTATGCCACGTAATAGGTGTTGATCCTAAAAGGAAAATGTAGCTGGTTGTTGATCTCCTATCATCTTTATCACCAACCATATCAGCATTTGAAAATTTGGACAAAACTCAATCCTCTCCTTGTCAATAGAGTAGGCCCATATCAATGGTATCTTTCACATATTTGTAAATGTGTTTTACAACATCCAAATGAGGCTTTTGAGGGTGCGTATAAAATTGATTAACATTACTCATCGTAGAGCAAATGTCAGGTCGAAATTGTAAAATAAAGTTAAGTTTTCCGACCATGCGTTTGTAGATATGGGCATCTACCAAAAAACCATGTCTTTTGTGAAATGTAAATTTTTGATCATGGGAAAAATTGCAAGATTACAATTTTCCAAACCAAATTCTACCGAAATTTGAAGAATGTAACCTCGATGGGTAAGGATGAACCCATCAAGTTGACGGATGTACTCCAATCCAAGAAAATGAATCAATGATCCCAAATCCTCCATGTCATAGGTTTGTTGAAGTTGTGTTTGAATGATGTTGATCTTTTCGACATAATCTCTAGTGAGATAAATGTCATCAACATAAAATAGTAATATGGTTATTCGGCCATTTACAACATGGGTGAAATAAAGGTAGTTGTTTACATTTGAATGTTGAAGTCCTTGAGCATAAATCTAAGCATCAATGTTGGTGTACCACATTCTGGGAGACAATTTTAGCCCGTAAAGAGCTCTTTTGAACATGTAAACTTGAATTTCCTTGCTTGGAATAACATAGCCTTAAAGGTGCTGGATGTAAACATCCTCCTTGATTTTGCCATTTAAAAAAGTTTTTTATAATCCAAATGAAAGAAAGGGCTAATTTTTGTGACTTGAAATGGTAGAAAAAGTTTGGAGACTATTATACTTAGCCACTAGGGCGTAAGTTTCTTCAAAATCCTAACCTTGTTGTTGGAACCTTTTGGCAATAAGCCGCATTTTCACTTTACTAATGTACCATTTGCATGGTTCTTCATTCGATAAACCCATTTGGTCATAATGGCTTGTTCACTAGGTGGTAAGTCTATAAGATGCTAATCATTTTTGTAAATTGATTTGATTTTGTCATCCATTACTATTCTCTAATTGACATTCAAGGCAACTTGCTAATATGAAGTTGGTTTTTGAAACTCAGTTAGACAACGTCATAGTCACCAAGATGAATTGATGGAACAAGAGGCTGACCAGATTGGGAAGTAAAATGTTTGGACTGTTGTGATTGTTGTTGTGTTGAAAAACTTGGATTTGTTTCATGGGAATCTTGATGATCTATTGAAAAACACATAGAAGGAGCCCCAACAAGAGGTGAGCTTGAATCTATAATATCCAAGGTTGGGCTTGGAGTAACTACAACATTGCAAAACCCTAATTCAAAAGGAGGAAAAACATATTGAACCACATGCACTTGTGAAAATGACTAGAGAATCCTTTTGAAAGAGAAATTTGGATTCATCAAATTTCACATCTTTGGACACTATGACTTTTCTAGAGGCAAGAATGTAAGTACAAAAACCTTTGGATTGACAATCATACCCTTAGGAGGCTCCTACCACAAATTTCTTATCCAACTTTTTTCTTTGAGAATTGATGTGAATGTAACAAACACTACCAAAGTTATGTAACATGCTAACATCAAGTTTATCACTAATCAAAATGTGATATGGAATAAGCCCCAAATTGGAATGAGAAAGAGTAATTTTCATTAAAAAAATTGCAATGTTTATAAATTTAGCCCAAAGAAAACTTGGCAAGTGAGTAGCACTAGCTAAACTACAATTCATGTTCAAGATAGTTTTGCTCTTTTGTTTTGCCACAACATTTTGATGTGGCATGTTTGGTTGAGTAAATTGTTGGTGGATATTGTGTTGTTTGCAATAATTATCAAATGTTGTGGAAATGTATTCACCACCTTTGTCACTATGAAGGATGCAAATGGAGTTTTGGAGTTGTTTTTCAACATGAATTTGAAAAGTTTGAAACATGCCAAAAACATTACTTTTATTCTTTGAAAAAAAGACCCACCCATAATGTGAACAATCATTAGTAAATGTTAAGATATACCATCCTTCAATGAGAGACAATCAAAACAAAGGACCACATACATCACTATGGATTATTTCCAATGAAGTCTTGGAACGGTGAAAGTTTTGGTGTGGGGCTCTTTTTTTAGTTTGTTTTCCAAGTATGCATGCTTCATAAATTGGTCTTGATGGTTCAATCTTTGGTAGCCCAATGACAATCTCATGTTTTAACATTAAGATCATATTTTTCTGGTGGATGTGACCAAGGTGTTGATGCCAAGGTCTATTTAAAATTTGCCAAGTTTGGAGTTCTAAACAAATTAACAAGGTTTGAACATTAGGGATTATTTGAGAAAATATATAACCTAGTTGAAAAATCACACACCCCATGACCAATGATTGAAAATTCATTACTCAGCACAAACACCATTTTTTCGTAAAAAAGAACCCACAAATTTCAATCAACAAGACATCCCACAAAGAGAATATTTATTGACTCCTGGCACATAAAGAACATATTCTTTTACTAGTTTATTCACAGTCAGGCAAAACATGTGTTTTGTTGATAGTAGGGTGGGTATGCCCACTAACTATTTTGATGATTGTCTTGGAGTGTATGTTTTTGACTGCACCCAAGGCCTTACGATTCCCACTATTATGAGTTGATGTTCTTGAATCAAGAAATCAATCATGATGAGGATTCTCATGCACACTCATCATGTTAAGATACAAAATTTTTGTAGCAAGGTCATCCGAAATGTAAGGAGGATCAACAACTTGGAAATTATCAGTCTTTTCATTGTGAGTTTTAGCCAAATTGACATTTGCATGATTTACACCACCTTGCAACTTGCATAGTTCAGCTCACTTACGCAATTTTTTTGTTAGTTTAGAACATTCATGCATGTAGTGAGTTGGTGAACCACAAAAGTTGCATTTGCCACAACTATGCAAATGAACTCTTTAGTTTCCATCAAACTATTGAGCCAAAAAGTTGCTCTACCTTCGCATTGGCTTTCGGCCTCCCTTGGACACCCTTGAGGAGGAACTCCCACGAAACTAACCACATCCATGGAACTTGTATGAACGCTAATCATTACATTTGCTATAGTGGTTGACATTCAAGCCTTCATGCTCGACTTTTTGAGTTCTTTTGATTTCACGGCGCAACTCTTCTTGAAGCATCATTGTAGTCAATTTAGTGAAAGAAGGCACTATGATTCTATACATAAGATTGTTAGCAAAAACTTCCCAACTATCTGGAAGTGTGGATAGAATTTGAATGATCAACTCACTATCTGCCACACTCACACCAATGCTAGTTAGTTGATTTAATACCCCTTGGATTTGATTGAGGTAGTCACTCACTAACCCATCTTCTTCTAAGCGAAAACTATTCAACTTGTTTTTCAAGAGAATCTTTTTTGTCGTGCTATTGTTTTCGAATAGATCATGAAGAATTTTCCAACACATTGTTGGCTTTGTCACATTTGTGACATGTGCAACAAATCACCTATAGACAGGTTGATGATTGAGAGTGCTCTTTTTTTATGCCTAACCAAATCAGCCATTGTTACTTGATTAGCTTGAACAACAAGACCCCGCTTTCTAGCTGATGTCCTAGATCTCTAAGCTTTTTCAAAAAACCAGAACAAATTGATAGATTTGATTAATGGAACCTAGCTCACAATTAATCAAACAATGAATCACAAACCTGCTCTGATACCATAAAAGAATTCATTGCTACAAGCAAAGTAATGTATTTAAGAAAACTAATCTTTCCTTCAACAAAGAAGGATATTTATACACTGCTACGTACCTACTGTCCAAGTTCATATGCATACATGCCAAAATCCTCTTTCAGATCTGCAAGGCAGTATGCTAACAACTTCCTAATCTGTAACAATAATACAATAATTTATTGTTAATTTGTTACTACAACTAAATCATTACCTTCTTAAGTACCAATCTTCTCCATGCAGACCTTTGCATACTTCATGCAATCTGCTACATGCAAGTGGATGAATGTTTTCAACAATGTGGAGGGTGGTGTGTCACCTTCAGTGAATGTTTTTGCCAGGATTTTGAGTTTGAGGAACCTGAAGTGTAAGGTTCTTCCTCTTGTCTCTAATGGATCAGAGCCACAGCCACCTGCTCATAAAAGAGAACACTCGACCAGTTCTTTATGCAGAGGTCAAGGACTGAGAACAGGGCTGTTCTGGGAATGAGGGTCCTGCACGAAGTGGGGAGCACAGGGCTGTTCTGGGAATTTGAGTCCCATGCTGAGCTCCAACCCAGTGCAGATCGCTTGTTCCCAGAACAGCCCATTCCTGGTCCTTACCCTAAACATATATATTTATTCTTCACAAGAACCTCGGGCAGAGCCCTAATTCCCAGAACAGCCCCATTCTTCGTCCTTACCTTACACAAATATATTTATTCTTCACAAGTACATTGCTTAAGGAAAAGATACCAATAACAGGGAAGAGTACATTCTGAGTAAGCTGTTTAATGGGATGATTTCTTCTCTTTGTTCTGCATGGCATGAATTTCAATTCAAAGACAGTATAGAGTGATCAGAAGAATGCTGATCCAAAAGTGGAGGAGCAGAAGCAACCGATCATGGCCTCCATGTGTTGCATCACAATGGCTGTAGCTGCTGCCAAGTACCACATGAATAGGGTGAAGATTCAAGCATCTACATTGAAAATGTTTGTTATTGATATCAAGTACAAAGTCCAAGATGCTCTGGAAATGTTTGTTGTTGATGTCAAGTACAAAAATCACAGATACGCTGTAAGTGTTTGTTATAGATAACAAGTACTAAAAGTCCCAGACTTCATTTTTCCGGAAATATCCAATGTTCATGTAATTGCTCATCTCTATAAGCTTTCTGCACAGTGCAATCCCTTTAAGAACCCTAATCAGAAAATAAGTCTGCAAGTAATAATGGTGGATGAGGGTGAAAAAAACTCATGTACACCCCAAAATTGCACTGGTAGCCATTGAGAGTATGATGGCTCATGGCATAATGTAGACTTGTCATTCATATTTTCATATGCTCTGAAGGGAAGTTGAATCAATTGTCACTGGTTTGAATCAGCATGCACAACTGGTGCTAGCATCTGCATGTAGGTAACCCAAACTCAGGTCTGCTGATTTGACTACCATTTGTTGTTCAGTGGATTACAGGCATTGCCAATCTGGAAGAGGAGACCAAGGAGACCAAGGAAACCCATGAAGACAGCAAAACAATTCAAAAATCTTAAGGAGTTAGATCCAGAGAGGGCACCTTGAGAACACCTCTAGCAATCACTGCAAATTGCCCTCACACCTCCCCCACCCATGACCTTGAACTGTATTTCAATGGTGGCAAGTTTGGCTAAAGTGTCACATCTGATTCTCAAATTGTGTTATTGTGATGAGACTAGCACAAGACTGACATGAGAATCCACATTTATACAACCACAGGTTTTGCACTGTTCTTAGAGAGTTCTTCATCCTCTGACAATACTTTCATCTCCAACTATTTGTCCATTATCTGTTGCTGTGTGTCTGCAGATCCTACTTTCCAGGAGCAGCATTGACATTTCATCTACAAAGCATAGGAACTACAGTGGCATGAAACTGCGCAATCTAAGTATAAAGAGACAAGGAATGAGAGCATTCTGCAAGAGCATGGATTGAGAAACTGCTGGTGGACCAAGCAGAAACAGTAGCCACAATATTAGTAAAACAGATTACTGAGCGATACAAAAAAAACCAGGTTAACACAAACAAGAGAGAAACCAAGAAACAAAAATCTGGCAATTACAAGGTGCAATTGAGAGGAAAAGGGCAAAGAATGACATCCATGACATCACCCTGTTTTTGTGTCTTTTCAGGTGGATGATAATAACATTCCAAAGAGGAAAGAAAATAATGTTTTGAAATGAAGTGGTTGGTTAATTGACCAATGTGAAAGGGAATGAAGTCTCCCAAGCTGTTTGCTATCAACTGACAAAATTCATGATCCAGACATCTAGTCCTCAACAAGTAATATGACTAGTCCTTGAACCAAATTACTGAGATACACCCAACCATTTTGTGAAATTCTCAAATTCTGTGTACTCACTGTCTGAAACCATAGTCTTGTACCAGGCTGCACCAGCCTTCTTCACTGCCTCTTTGTCTTCCACCTAACCCCACCACAAATACACATCCAAAACTCAGGATTGTCATTCAAAAAGCTATATGCATGCAAAAAATGAAGATGCAGTCTCAAGATTGCATCCAGTCCCACCCATACTTCTGTGCTTATGTACTCACATGAGATGTTGGCCCACACAGTACTACTGTGACTAGTAAACAAGTCCACGGTGAACTGGAAAAGCATAGGCCATCCTACTTTGGGTGATCTGACTGACCAACTACATGTGGAGCTGACTTGCCATGCAAAGGGTTAGCTATGCTGGACAACCCAGACATGTAGTTGGCTAATTTGCCACCAGATAATTCCATCAGAGAAAATAACAGAAGCACACAACCCCACAGATACCACAGAGAGAACAACTCTCACAAGTATAGAGAAATCTCCGTAGTCACAATTAAGTAAACCAGGACCAGGCAAAAACACTCTTCCATTTTAAGTCAAAGAAAAACTCCCAGATAAGGACTGAAGAACAGGGAAGAAGAATCACACAAAAGTGAAGAACAGATCAGAAAGGACAATAAGACTAAGTATGAACAGCACTGGCAATCTCTCACCTGTACATACATGATTATCTTCATAAATTCTGAGAATCTCTTAATGCAACATGAAAAGACTTTGGAGATGGCTATACAATAAGGAACTGGTGAGTTCAGATCTGACCAAAAGATCAGTAACCAACAGCAAACAAGAAAAATAAGAGAGCCTGTGCTAAAGAAAAGGGACAATCAGACCCCGAAACAGAACTGATGAGCGGTTGGAAAAACAAAGCATGCTCAGGGACCTTCCACAACAACATATAATGCATTTAGAACCTACAATACATCTCAACTGACTTCATCAGTTCCTGGCAATGAGTGCAGGTTAATGTCAAAACTAACCAACATACTGAATTTTCACTAGACTGGCTGTAACAGGAAAACACAGCCACAGCACTAGCTAGCTTTAGTGAAAAAGAATACATATCCTATCTATACAAGAAAGAGAAATGCAAATGTTGCAGAAGGGAGACTGACAAGAAGATACCAAGTGAAAACCATACCTTTGAAATTTTCCTCTTACTATCAAGCTTCTCTGCCTTGGCCTTGGCCCTCTGTTCTTGTGCCAAAAGCTCCATCCTCCTTGCAGTTTTAGCATATGGGTTGAGTTTAAGCAGAGCACCAAGGTTCTTCAATGGGTTCTTCTTCAATACCCGTCTCTTTATCTCTTGCTTCACTGGCCGGACAACACTCTGAATTTCATCAGAGTTGATGATTCTAGCCAAATCAGGGTTACTCATGATGGGTCGGGGAAGGGTGTAGTTCTTCTTCACAAGTGACTTTTTATCATAGTTGCCAAAGATAAAATCCAATTTCTCAAATGCAGATTTTGTCCATACAATGAAACGGCCAAAATGACCACCTGATAGACACAAAAAAAGAAGGTCAGTAGGTTATGAAACAGCATACAATACCTTGCAATGCAACAAACACCTAATAGAGGGATACTGGCCTCACACAAACAGCAACAAATTAAACCAAACCAACCATGCAAAGGATTGCATGAACTTCAGCACTGAGGGCAGAAATAGATATCTTCATAAGTAGTGATCACTTCCCCATACTTGTACTTATAACTCAACCTGAAGAGAACTCAGAGCTAACACTGCAGATTAGGTTATTAGAGATTTCAGTTCTGACAACATCAGAAAACAGGATGAGAGTCAACTCTGAAGAGAGTCAGAAGTCAGAATGAGGACCAGTCCGAAAACAGGGCTGAAAAAGTGTTGGCTTTGAAATAAGAAATAAGAGTTGCAACAGTTGTGTCATTATTCTGGCTGAGAGAGTGTTGCAGACATGAAACGAGGTTGCACATGCCTGGATCACACATATTGGAAATCTAACGTGAACCCACATTCTACTGCCCAAGAAGGTTTGCAAGAATAGAGAGAAGTCAAGACGTACTTACTATCAAAGAGTGTAAGCAAACAGGGCTTACAGCCATCCAGAGAAGAAAAACTCCTACTTCTGTTCTTAAACCCTAGAGACTTAACATTTTACCAGTACTTCTCCAGCAAACAGAAACTTAGCTGTTGTGATCATGGATTATAATTCTCTACCACGATCCTCTCTCATATATATGCGTAAACGTCATATTTCGAAAGACTCAAAATCATTCAAAGAGACTTTTAAGTTGGTCGGATGTGTGGAGAAAACTCACCAGGAGCTAGTTGGAGTAGGTTCAACCGGTCCACGGAGACGATCTCCACGCCAGGGATATTCCTGAAAGACTTCACAAGCTTTGCACCCTCAGTGCCGTAGACGATAAGAGGGCCCCTGCGAGAGACATAGCGTCTGTTCCTCATTTTCCCTTTACCAGCGCGGATGTTATGGCTGGCCCTGACCTTCTCTACATCCTCATAAGCTCCGACTCTCTTCAGCAGCTTCACCGCAGCAGAAGTCTTCTCGATAGCCTCTACCGAATCGTTGAGAACCAGAGGCACCTCTGGAACTTTCTCAATGCGATGACCTCTGGCGAGAACCAGAGAGGGAATCGCCGATGCTGCCAATGCAGATGCAATAGCGTACCTCTTTTGATTCAGATTCACCTTGCGGTGCCATCGCCGCCAGATCTTGGTCGGAGCGAACATCCGACCACCTCGGCACATGTTCCCGAACGCTCCCTGCCCTGCGCGGTGCGTACCACCTCCTGGAACTCTGGGAATACGGGACACCGCTCTCCCCGTACCCCATGACTCCGCGGAAGTTTGATGGCCAGCTTTCGTGCTCACAGCATACGGCTGCCTCTTGTTCTTGGCCAGAGATGTGTGCACCGACTGCACCACATCCGGTCGAATTGGCGCCAGAAACACCGTAGGCAAAGTTGCGATCTCCGCATCACCCTCCCCTCCTTGCACTGTGACAAGTGGCCGAGCTGCAGCCGCCATGTATCCTACTCACGAAGACACAAAGACGCTTCCAGAATCTGCTTGGAACGGGAAATCGACAAAGTGACAAAACTCGTCGACTGCGCTTGCCACTCACGGAAACAACACAGTGCCACAAACAAAGGCAAGGGTTAGGGCAAGGGTTAGGGCAAGGATTAGGGTTTCATAGAGCAATCGTGGCCGCTGGAGAAACAGGGTTTGACCTCGTTAGCGACGGCTGAAGATTCGATACCCGTCTACTTACGCTCCAATTCGCCTTCGTCACAGGCGATGGCCCTGATAGCAGAGCATTACGCCCTGGAACTGAGGACTATGGAGCCCTGGCGTTCAGGGCGTAATGCCATACTATCTTGGGCCTTTTCCGAATGTAAAATTGGCCTTGAAAGCAGAGCATTACGCCTGGGAACTGAGGACGATGGAACTCCTGGTGCAGGGCGGAATGCCATACTACCTTGGGCCTTTTCCAAATGTAAATACACTGATAAGGAAGGCTTTGAATATATTTATTTATTTATCTATTTAGGGTTCAGGCTTTAGGGTTATTAAAAATTTATGCCTTAATATATATATATTTTAAATTTTTTTATATGTGGTTAAATTATTTTTTATTGGCAATCTTTGTTGGAATAATTTAATATTTTTTTAAAAATAGGGTTCAGTTGCTAGCAACTTCAATTTTAATATCTTGAATTTTAATAATTTCACAATAAAATCAAGAAATTTGATGAGCCAACAAATGTGTTGGTAAAGTAATCGTTGTGGAGTGTAAGCAAGCTTGAATGGCCCAAAAAGTTTAAAAAATGTTTCATCTTTTTTTGGGTTGTAAAATGTTTGTTACAAATCTGTAACAACAAATGAATTCAAAATAAATATGAAAATCTTGTACTCCAAAATAGGCACAACAAAATCATGTAAATATATTTTTATAGAATTAAAATTAAAATGATTTTTTTGGTGGTATTCAATAATGAAAAATTGTTTGTTCAAATTTTTGGCATTTATATTTTTAAAGTGGGATTGTTGAAATGGGTCATGGAAATATGAAAATATAAATTGGATTATCAAATAAATGACCACAAGATGTATTTTTGAATATTCTTATAAGTTATTGCTTGATTTATATCTAAGGAAACTAGAATTTGATTTTGGGTCTAATTCTTCAAAAATATAAAATTTTAATTCTTGTTTCAGAAATCAAACCTAGTTTTGGTTTGGTGTTTATTAATTAGAACTAAAATTGATGATTTTAACATTTCAACTTGGGTAACTATTCAACATGAATATTTACGCAAGACTATAAATATTGATGTTAGGCATTTTTTGACTTATTTCAAGAAACTCCAATTTGGATCCTAACATTTAAATTAGAACAATTTTGGTTCCAATTTCACACATGAATGAAACTAAGAACCAAGTTCTAGGTTTGATTATTCCAAAAACAAATTTCTAGTTTTAATTCAAAATTTTCAAGTTTTGATTTTAAACCTAGTTCTGAATAACTTAGATGAAAATTATAGTTAATTGTTGGGTTAATATCTAGTTAGCCCTTTAATTTTTCTTTCCCTCTTTTCATTCAAAATTCTTAGTTTTGGTTGTAGTTCCAGTTGTTCCCAACACAAATAGAACCAAGAATTTAGTTCCAAGTCCAATTCTTAAAAAACATGTTCCCAAAATCAAACCTTTTATTAATCATGGGATTTGGAACCAACTCTTCCATCTTTCCAAACTAAATACTCGCCCAATATTAATAAGTTGCAAACTCTAACATCGACATTTTTGGGGGGGGGGGGGTTTTTTTTTTTTAAATTTTGTGACTACCATAAAAGGATAACACAATTTAAAAGTGATTTTACAAAAATTGATGCAATTTAAAATAA
>Ga0116229_10002492_pt1 | contig 29820 bp, 17 predicted proteins | sample S1TSphgellanicum_3_FD_87313 | JGI IMG/M metagenome (GOLD analysis project Ga0116229, IMG submission 87313) | Host-associated microbial communities from peat moss isolated from Minnesota, USA - S1T2_Fc - Sphagnum magellanicum MG | ecosystem: Host-associated > Plants > Peat moss > Unclassified...
AATGCTAACGTACTGTTTTTGCAGGTTTTTTTGAATCTCACCTTGTGTATGACCAAACTCAGGGTATTGGTGCTGTCTTTTCCTGACTTTACGGATATCTCTATTGTAAGAACACTCATAACACTTGAGACCCTTGACCCTTGAGAACTAAGAAACATGTCTCATGAATTAAATCTATTATGCATTATAGAACACACCGTGTACAACAACAACAACAACGTAATTTTTAATGTGTTGGTGGTGTCCACTTTCAGTGCCAACTTTCCAACTCGTCTCACAAATTTTTACTTCACACCTGAGAACTACCAACCATATCTATTCTACTCTCTAGTATATTATGCATAATGTAACATGCATGCAGAAGGGGGGGCTTTTGGTGCCCGCCTCCTACCAAACTTTTGGAACCGCTGTGGATCCAACAACCAACCAACCAACCAACCCCGGTTGGGGGATCAATGGAGAGACAAGTCATCATGCATGGGAAACTATCATTGGGACTGCAAGGATAACAACCTTTGGTGACATAATTAATTACCAACCATGCGGACAATAGAAAATGAACATAATAGGTACATGATAGGCCTTGGAGAAATTGGGAAATCCATTGGGGATTTCAATACCTATGTAACAACCTTGAAAAACATCATTGGGGATATAATGAAACACTTGGGAACGACCTTTGGGACATATGCGATTACATTGGGGTTTTTACTGGTTGGGGAACTATGGGCATAGTCGTAGGAGTACATGGGAAAATCATTAAGGCCCACTTTAGACAAGGGTTCAGGGTCCAATTTCCTAGGAACCAATTTGGATTGACTTGAAGCAAATTGAATCCTTGAGTTGGACTCTACCTTGGTCCCTAGCCTCATTCTTGGTTCTCCAAATCAGGAGCTCTCCTTTTACAACTATTTTTTGGTCTGAATCAATTGATTTTCCCTCCAAAACAGGTGCCATGTAGGTTTAGCCTCAATTTGCCACTTTTTGGTCTCAGACCCTCGTTTAAAGGCCTTGGGACCAATTTAAAGCTTTCGACCAATAAGATTGCTTGAATTCAGTGGTCCCTGGACCTTGGAACCTCATCTAAAGTCGTCCTAAGTATAGGGTAAGGAATCCCTTTGAGGCTTTAGTTCTTTCAAGAAATGGCACATCCCTGAGAAATCTGCATTTCCTTCAAGAAGGCCGAATAGTCTCAATACCAGGTATCTATATATGTATATATATATATACCAGTGTTGTGTGGTTCTCTGAATTTTAAAGAACCATCAGTTCTCACTCTTCAAATATTCGGGAATCAGAGAATCATTGCTTCTAATTGGTTGAAAAAACAATTCAGAGTCGAAGGATCATTGGTTTCAGTTATTTCAAAAACCTAAAAAACATGGATGACTATGGTAGTGAAAGAATTAATCTACAGTTCTCTGGCTGGTTCTTTGACTTGTTCATTTTCTTAGAACCATGATTAGATTCCAAAATTGGTTCCTTGAGTATTTTTGAGAACCGATGAGTGAATGAGCATGTACCCAAGTTGATAACCGGTGGTTATATGTCACACATTTTAAGAACCGCCCAACAACACTGATGGAAAGTTGAAACCCAACGACTCTTCGGTAAATGTCTGATGCATTTTCCACCAAGACTAGAGATCATCATCACTGGATGACTGGAGACCATGATTGGGTTGGAGCCTTCATGAGAGGTGATAACAGAGCAAGCCTATTTACATCCATCACCCGGCTCAATGGATGAATAATTTGTTGCTTTCATCGGCCGTTGAGACCATCATTGATCATCTGCCTATGACTGAACACTGATTTATATCTTTGTCATACTATGTGCTTCATTTTGGGTGATTTACAATGTTATTGGAACATTTCCTTAAGCTTGAGATATCATCTTTGAAGTGCAAAGGAAAAGGAGTAATGAAAAAATAATAAGAAGAGAAATAAGCTTTTCAACTTACAAAATGCATTTTTTTTTTTCCCCTTCTCTTTGGACCCCTCTTACTTTCAAATCTCATAACTTTCTTATTTCTTATTCATTTTAAATGATTTAAAGTGCCATAGGAACGCCACCTGAAGTTTTACAAATCATCTTTAACAACAGAGCAACATACCAAAAAAATCAGAATTGGTCATGTACCAGAATTGGCTATTTGATTTTTTCAGAATCAGGACAATGAACCCTAAGAACCGTCATGATACCCATTAGTGATGAGTGCAGTTTCTAATAACTGCCCAACACCGGTTCAAACCAACAATTAAAGTATGGAATGTTCCATGAAGTTTCCAAAGAAATGAACCCACCAAATGCTAAAGTCAATAACACCTGGTCAATGATGAACATTTCTAAGCACAAAATTGAGAGTACAATAAAACACTTGATGAACATTCCACAAAATGTGAGACCAAATGAAAAACTCCATGGTTTGTTTGGTAGTCTCTCCTTTATAGGTAGGGTCAAATAAATGAAACATGTGCTGCAAGCCAAAAAGAAAAAAAAAACACTAGATCATGACTCAAAAAAAATTGGACAAGAAAAGCATGAGCATGTGGGATGATAACAAATTTCCATAGAGCATCTCCACACACACCACATATTTGAGTCTTCATAAGTGTTTGTTGTATCCACAATATTGCTAAATTATTCCCCCACCCACACCTATAAACATGAAAGAAATGGAGAACATAAAAGTAAAGACTATTTTACCTGTTTTTAGTGATGGCCCCTTATGTTTGAGATGTTTCCATTGTCTTGTGAAAGCCCTCCACTCTCATGAATTCCCATTTGAGACGGCCATGAGTGGGCGAGGTCCTTAAATCCTCACTTAAAACCCTAAATCCTTCCACTACATTCCATTAGTTTTCGACAAGCCAAATGGACTGGCACCCCAACTTTATTATGTTGTTGTGTTACTTGCCCTAAAACATGAATGGGAAGGCCAAGCCACAGCCCTTGCTGATTCACCTTTGCCAATAGACAAGGACAAACAAAATGGTGCTCATAATGAACTATTGTCACAAATTGATGATGTAAGTGAACCTACTACTTTCCACTACTTTCCATGAGTTTCAAGCCAAATGGACTGGCACCCATCCTTAACCCTAGGTTGTTGGGCTAGGACTTGCCTTTGTACAATGGGAAGAGGGAGTGAGGCACAACTTGCTGATTCATCTTGTCAATGGATGAATGATGCGCTCATAATTATTAAAAAAAAGAGTAAATATGAGGCAAATTCTGCCACTTACTTGCTGATTCATCTTGTCAATGGATGAATGATGCACTCATAATTATTTTAGAAAAAGATAAATATGAGGCAAATTCTGCAACTTACTTGTAGCTGGCCAGAGTGAACCAACCCCCCCAGCACCCCATCCATCCATTGGAAACCATTTTTTGACTCAGTTGTGGATGAACCCTAAATGAGTTGATGTTGAGTTTAACATGGGTGACCTTTGTTGAGAAGGATAGGTCCTGTAACTAGGTAGTTGTTTAGGAGAATAGGTGACAACTAACTAGGCAAGTAGCTATCTGTATCTAGATGGTTAGTACATAGGTGGGTAAGATTACTACTACTACATAGGATGATTTTGTTACATGGGGTTAGTATGTAACTTGTTAATAGATAAAGCAGCCAGGACAAACAGAGCTAACTGAGCTAACCACAGTGGTTAACTAGCGACAACGAAAAAGTGTTTTACATCCACTCACCATTCATCCCTCATGGTACACTAGTGGTACTGTTGGTCCAATCTGGCCAGTCCGATCAACTTACCTGACATAACCCTGCCTACCCCAGAAATGAGCGCTGTAGAACCAGCCCATACAGGGCCTCTAGACCACTGGTCCTAAACAGGGCCCATAGAAGCGGTCCTACACAGGGCTGTTAGGACAAGCCCCTACAGAACCCCTAGCTAGAACCAGTCCTACAGTGTCTGTTCTGTAGTAGGGTTCACAAGTGGAAGGGTTTGGATGGGCTGGGCAAGCAGGCCCTTAGGAAGGCCCTTCCTTCCTTCTTCCCCAAAGGGGAAGCTTTGAAGAGATACGCAGGTTCTTGCAGAGTGAACGCAGCCCCAGCTGCAGGAAGGGCCAGGAGCGAAGGCCGGGGGGGCTTTGAAGGGGCTTTGCAAGAGATGATGATCATGGTCTTGATGAGATGGTGATGATGGTGCATTGCCGAGCAATGGGTTGTGGAGATGGCAAAGGAAAATGAGGGCTTTGCAAGAAATGATCATCATGGTCTTGATCATGAGATGGTGATGATGGTGCATCGCCAAGCAATGGGTTGTGGAGATGGCAAAGAAAATGAGGGCTTTTGAGATGATGAAGGAAGTGTATTATGATTGAGGACCATGATGCTCCAGCAGCAGCAGCTTGAAGCTCCAGGAGCAACAGCAGCAGTTGGAGCTAGCTAAGTAGCAAGCAATTCGTTTGCTGCTTTTTTGGAGGTTGCAGTTAGTCTGGACGCCTGCTCCTGCACTGACAATGCCTGGCAGTTGAGGAGGAGGAGGAGAGCCTGGAGGAGCAGCAGGAGCAGGAGCTGTTGAGGACCTGCAAAAGCGCGTCTCCAAATTTATGGCAATGGGAATCATGATTGTTCCCGGGACTGCATTATTCCACCTTCTTCAAGTCGCTTGGGTTGTACATCGCAGAAGACGAGGAGATCATGAGGACTCAGCGGGCTCGCGTGCTGGCGCCCCGTCGGTATCCCGCTGGCTATTTTGGTTGCGACCAACCCATGGGCGCCACTACTATATGGGGACCATCAAATGCGTCACAGTCTCACCAAGCAATCCCACAACTAGCTTCTCTGCCACTCTCTCAGAGACACAGAGAAAGACAGAAACACAGACACACAGAGAGACACAGAGAGAGAGAGACCTGGGTTTGTGTCATTTCTGATCTAGTGTGCAGGTAGGGTATACAGAGATTGGGATCCTGCAGTGACCGCCAGTAGCACATGAGTCACAAGCATTTTTGACATTTGTGTTTTCCAAGTTTGCAGAGGTCTCTTGAAAGCCTGAAGTTTTGAGGGAGTGTCGATCGAGATCAGCTGGTGAAATCGATGGGTGTGTCGAGAAGGAATTATATTTTGATGATGGCTTCGAGTCAGAGGAGAAGCTGCTGCAGCAGCAGCTCCTCTTCATGGCTGGTGATGTTGGTGCTGCAGCTACTAGTGTTGATGTTTCAGTTGGTGGCGTTCATGGGCCTGCAGCAAGGAGTGGAGGCGCAAGGCTCATGGGAGATTGTTCAGAACAATGCAGGCATTGCGTCCATGCACACAGCGGTTACCAACTATGGCACTGTTGTATTGCTGGACAGGACGGACATCGGCCCTTCGCAGCTCCCCTTGCCAGATGGAGTATGCCGCAACGATCCCAACGACGAGGTGAGCATCGGCAAGCTAAAGGATTCTTCTTCTGATGCTAGAAGAATCTACAGTGCCCACTTCCACTTCCTCTCCGGAATCCCGCTGCTCGCAACGTCTTCTCTGTCTGTGTGTCTGTCTGTGTATTCTTCTATCTTGTAGTGGGTAGACGAGAAACTCTTTCGATTGCCCATGGATCATATCTCTCTCTCTGTGCATGTGCACGCAGACCTCAACAAACGACTGCACGGCGCATTCAGCCATCTTCGACCCGGTTTCTGGCACAATTCGACCTCTCTTCATACAAACAGACACCTGGTGCTCCTCTGGACAATTCGATGCCGATGGCACACTCGTGCAGACTGGTGGAGACAACGATGGCTTCTCCAAGGTACAAGCAAGCTCTCTCTCAGGCATCTCTCTCTTTATTCAACTACCGTGCATTGGGGAGAACGACTTGGGTTCAAGAAGACATGATCAACACATGTTGTTGTGCTTGATCGATGATGTGTTTGGTGCGTGCAGATTAGAACTTTCAGTCCGTGCGCAGCAGATGGCGATTGCAACTGGGTAGAGACCACCACTCCCTTGCAGAACGGCCGCTGGTACGCCACCAACCAGCGATTGCCCGACGGTTCGCAAGTCGTGGTCGGCGGACGAAGCACTTCCACCCTGGAGTATGTGCCGGCCAATGGAGCCCCTCTCTTTCTCGATCTCATTTCCAATGTAAGAAGAAGAAGAAGAAAAAGAAGAGAAGCAGCAGCTGCTCATCCTCCTCTCCAATCTCCTCTTGTACTTGTTCTTCTTCGTCTTCTTGTTCTTGTTCTTCTGCATTAGACTCAAGTCCTTGTGATCTGACTTGAGCTGTGCGATACATGGCGTTGGGTGGGGTGGTGCTTTGCTGCAGACAAACGATGCGCAAAACGACAATTTGTATCCTTACGTCCATTTGTTACCCAACAATCAGCTCTTCATCTTCGCCAACAGGGATTCCATCCTCTTCGACTGGACGACCAACAGCGTGGTGGGGAATCTACCGACGATTCCAGGCGAGCCGCGAAACTATCCGTCTGCGGGAAGCTCCGCGATGCTACCCTTGTCGGGATTTAACGGATGGACAGATCCCGAGATTCTAGTATGCGGCGGAGCGACATACGGTGCGTTTCTGAACGTTGGGGCCGAGTTGCCGGCATCCATTTCATGCGGACGAATCGCGCCACTGTCCGCAACTCCCGCTTGGGCTATGGAAGACATGCCGCTGAGACGCAACATGGGAGATATGGTGCTCTTGCCGGATCGCACTGTTCTCATCCTCAATGGAGCTGCCAATGGTGCACAAGGATGGGGAAATGCGCAGAATCCGGTACTCACTCCCGTGCTCTACACTTCCACTGCCGCTGTAGGAACGCGGTTCCAGAGCTTGACGGCGACTCAGATTCCTCGAGTCTACCATTCCACTGCCAATCTGCTGCCCGACGGACGTGTTCTCGTCGCTGGTAGCAACACCCACCAATTCTACACTCTCACTGGAGACTTGCCCACTGAACTCAGAATCGAGGCTTTCTCGCCGCCATACCTAAGTGGAACTCAGCCCAGCATCAACAATCCTCCCAATACTTTCCCTTACGGTTCCACTTATGCCTTCAGTATTGCAGGAGGAAATCCTGATCTCATTGAGATCAATATGCTCAGCGCTCCATACACGACTCATTCCTTTTCTCAGGTAAAGCAAAAGCAGAAGCTCTTAGACTTCTTCTTCAGCTTCTCAATCATGAGTCCACAAACAGATTGAACATCTCTTGATCCTTCACTAGTCATGCTTGCTACACCTTCTTCTTCTTCTCTTACTTGTCCTTTGATTTGCACAATTGCTTGTTGTTATTGCTGCTGTAGCTGTTTTTCTTCTACTGTTTATCCTAACTTGATTTGCAATTCCTTTTGCAACTTGCTGCTGTGGCTTGTTGTACTTTGTGATTTAATTTGCAATCGTTTCTTGTTGTTGAACATTGCTCCTCCTCCTCCTCCTCCTCCTCCTCTTGCAGCAGTAGCTTCTTCTTCTTCCACTACCAATTATCCTAATTTGATTTGCAATTGCTTGACATTGTTGTTGTTGTTGCTGCTGCTGCTGCTGCAGGGACAAAGGCTATTGCAGCTACAAACAACAGTTCCAGTGGAGGACTTCTTTGGTGCATATACAGTGACAGCAACAGCACCACCCAGTGCTGTGATCGCACCTTCTGCTTACTACATGTTGTTTGCTGTCTCACAAGGAATTCCAAGCCAGGCTTCATGGGTTCATGTCGGAAATAACTAGTCCAATTTCCATGCAGCTTATAGCTAGCTGTAGCAGCAAGCCTGGATCATTTCTGGACCCCCAACTTGTGTGCAAGCTGAGTTCAAGGTCACACTAACACATCCTAAAACTTGTGCACAACTGCCTGGGTCCATCATGATCAAGTCTTCTTCTTCTTTTATGGCTAATTTGAACAATTCACTCTCCAAGCAGCTTGGTAATCAAGGGTTTGTGGAGACCACAAAGCTCAATGAAGTTCAAACTCATCAAGGGAGCTCAGAAATTTTTTCTCATTCACATGATACCAAAGGCAAGAAGGTCCAGGGCTGGAGCTCCCAATATGTGATTGCAACTCAATCATTGATTTTTGTTGCTTGTTTTCAAGAGAACCTGGCAATTCATTGGGTTAATGTATTCCATTCTCTTTTGTGGTGGTGTTGTTGTATTAGTAGTATCTGCCAACACAAAAGAAATCTAAATAGAATGCAATTTGTTGGGTCAAGATTCTAAAGTAAGGATTTAGTAGAATGCAATTGGTTCCAGGACATGATTTTTTATGTAACAATTTAGTGGAACCCAAATCTTTGGGACATGATTTTTAAATAAGAATTTAACAGAATGTAATTTCCTAGGTCATACTTTTTGTGTAAGGATGTAGCACTCTAATGCAATTTGTTGGGTCATGATTTGAGTTAGGTTTTAGCAGGAGGCAATTTGTTGGGTCAAGATTTTTAACTAAGGACTTAGCAGTCTAATGCAAATTTTGGGTCAAGATTTTTAAATAAGGATTTAGCATTCTAATGCAAATTTTGGGTCAAGATTTTTAACTAAGGATTTAGCATTCTAATGCAAGTTTTGGGTCAAGATTTTTAACTAAGGATTAAGCATTCTAATGCAATTTTTGGGTTATTATTTTAAAGTAAGGATTTTCAACACTTCATACACATCAAAAAGGACATATGTGAAAGTCTATTACACTGGCACTTGATCAGCAAACCAAGTTACATTACAACTTTTAAAATTTTAGTGTTTTTTTCCCCCATAAAATCTAGATGAAATCTGGACTTATAGGATATCAAATTCTTCTGAGGCAATTGTGAGCACATCCACATGAGTCTTGACCAATGTTGGGCAATTATTGCAAAACATTGTTATCAACTCTAGTAACGATAACCTACCAGCTAGTTATAGGTTATTTTGAAAACCGATAGATAATCTATCCACCTGGTACATATCATTTCAAGAATTGACAAGACCCTCATGACCAGGTATTGAATTTTCAAATTTTAATAACTTACCCAAATGATAAAATTTTCATCCCGGTGGTTATCAATCTTAAAACTAATTTTAACATATCATTTGTATTAATTAGAATAGGCAATGTAACATGTTTTCTCGTTTATAAGCCTTATGAATTTGCTGCTAAGTTTTGTTGTTGCAATCTATGTAGCACATCGTGTGGATGGTTTGATTATGGGGTTGAAGGCTGGATGGTGGTCTTTAATTATGTTTATGATAGAAAATTGTGAATATATATATATATATATAGATATAACCTATCCAACCTAGGCAGTATAACTAGTGGTTCTCAAGGTGAGTATTTGAGAACCAACACTTATGCATAAGTCACAATTATTATCACGAAAAAATTGAGTAAATTGATAATCAAGGGTATTACTTTGGTAGTGCAATTGATAATTGATGGCTCTAAATTTTCAAAAAAGAAAGATATTGATACCTTGTATGGTTCCAAAAAAAAAGAGAAATTTAACTTTTAATTTATCTTACCCGACTATCAAATATTCTTGACTTATCATGTTTTTATTATATTCAACTAACATATAATTGACATTTACCCTTATCGAGGGGAGAGTAATTGTGTTGAAGAAGGTAAACAAAGGCTATATGCCAAAATCATTACATGATATATGTGCATTTCCATATTATGCTTTGCATGTAGTTATGATGGACTTTTTCAAATTATGGTTGCTCGTTGTTGAATATATTTGCTTTCAACATTTTAATTTTATCCGTTACATTAATTAGCTTGGAAAGGACTCTTACCATATGCTCTTGGAAACCTTTTTACGTTTTGACTATCATTTACCATTACAAAAATTCTTTGAAATCAATTTAATATTATTGTTGATTTGATCAATCATTTACCATTACAAAAATTCTTTGAAATCATTTTAATATTATTGTTGATTTGATCATATTTTGTCAAATTTTTGATAGGATGTTTGAAATTTCTTGTGTTCATGTTTACAATGCCAAATTGCACAAATGACTGTTTTTCTTCACTTTGACATGTGCCATACTTGTGTCAATATATATTTGCTTTATTTATTCATATATACCCACATGTTATGTACTAGATAGAATATGAAATATTTACCTTACCTTACCAAAATGTTCATCATTTACATTTAATGTGCTACTATATTTTTTGAATTTTGTATTTACCCTTGTCCAATTAAAGTCAATACCCTCCCTTCTCCCCGCCCTCCCCACCCCCCTTTTGGTCTAAACATTGTTCCTAGGCAATTGAAATAATCTCTTTAAATTAAAGTTTGAAGTTTGGACTCATGTTGGCTAGATTTCACTTTTGTTCAATATTAGGTGGAGAAGGTATCTGTACAACCTTACAAATTTATGTTCCACATAAGGTACCCAACAAACAAATTTTACACATGTATAGGTACTCCCTTGGGCCCTAATACTAATTTCTTATCTAAGCACTCAATTCAATTACGAATCAATTTGTTTAGGATTTTGTAATAATCACTTATTGTGCATAATGGTCAATTCTTGCAATACCATGTTTGAGAACAATCCAATATAGTTGAGTTATTTGTAAAGTTGCCATGTCTTTGAACTTGTCATTGGACTCACCTTTTGACTCCTCAAACTAAATTTTGAGCTATCCCTAAAGTCACCCATGCATGGGATCAACATTCAAAACTTCAAATCAAGAAGCCTTTATGTTGCAAACCTATCTTTTCTTAAACCCTTTTTCACAACCCAAAACCTAGCAACCTCTCTCCTTACCCTTTATCTCTAAACTTTCACACATCTTTTAACACATAAACATTTTTATAATATATACATTTTGATCACAAAAACACACAAAATTTCAACAAAAAATTTTCAACAAAAAATTTTATTGCATGAGCAAACATGAAAAAGCACCTTTGTGGCACAACCTACCCAACATTATCAAAATTCACATAAATTATAACATGTGCAAAGATCTCCTACCTTTGTGTTAGAAAATAACATGAATCTTGAAATCCCCACCTTTGCAAATACAACCCCAAATGTTGTAGCACCTTTTACAATATTGACTCTTGTAGTAGACCTTTGAGTACACACTAACTAATATTCATGGAATATTGATGATTTTCACACCACACACTTCTCATCATGGCTTTGGCAAGCCACCTTGCATGTAGTTTTTGAGAGCTTCCCTCACCAAAATTCCATAACTCCAAACTAGAATGTGGTTTCCCCTATGTTCAAGTTGCTACCCTAAATCACCAAAAGGCGTTCCTTATTATTTGGTCATATAAGATTAAGGTGGATCACTTTTTTGTGTCACATTATAGTTTTTTGCAAGTGTCATAAATTAACATGTCATTGACATGCGATAAAATCATTGTTATGTCAAATTTTTCATTGGATTAAGATTTTCAACTTGAATAAAAAAAACAATTATTTAAAAATTTGCAACATATATGCACCAAATATAGAGTAATAAGTTTTTATAATTGAAAAGTATGGATTGGTTTTCTATTTGTGACTTCATATAAATACACTTTTAATGGATTCTTTTTGGGATATCTTATAAGGACTCAATATATGATATATTAAAGCAAAAGGAACATAAGTGCAAAAAAATTGTTAAAAAAACACTAACCCAGAAAAAGCTATGAACTTTTGAATGTCTTAAAATCAACCTTATTCTCAAAAGTTCATATCATAATCATTTTTAATGGATTTCAATGTTTTTTTCTTTTAACATGTATGTTAAAAAGTTATCTAGTTGGGCTTTTATTCATATAATCTTTATTAGATCATTAACCACCTTGTAATCTCCCATTTAAATATGATATGATATTATATTATCACTTTAATACTATTGAATGTACCTTTTATGGACTATTTATCCACCAATTTATCTTTCAACCACTTTCTTAATCCAAATCACAAACATAAAACCTCGCTATCATTGATACACATTTTTTAGAGCTTGAATATTTCAATTATGACAATGTTAAGCCCTTCAAAATTAAGTTTTCCTTAAGTAGGCCCAAAGCATTTGGAATCTATTTTTTCATATGAATTTTATATGCATTTTTTGTTTGTAACATGATAAAACATCTTTTAAACATTCTTTAGGTGAACCATAGGAATCAATGTAAAATATGAAAGGTCATGATTGTACTTTATGTTTACTTTGTGCAAAATGGGACAATGACACCAAATTTGAAAATTAAAATGAAAGTAATTTTTTTAAAAAGTAAACATAGCATCTTAATCTTTTAAAAACTTTTTCATGTCACACTACATGCAAATACGCATGTAGTTCAAACATTGATTTTCAAATAATGTATCCTACTTTTTAAGTTCCAAAGTTCACAATTTTATTTTTTCATAAAATTCTAAAAGTTTGCATTTGAATCGTACTTTTTTTATCTTACTTTTAAATGCTTATGCCCAAGAAACTTGACCAAAAGTTCTACCTCAACCAAGAACCAAAGTTAAAACCAATTCAATGAAACCACACTTTGTGAATAATTAGTATTGGAAAAGACTACTAGTGTTTAGATTTGAAAAAAAATGAATCTAAGGAATTGTTTGATACTTTGAAGGCGATTTTTCAATGTTCCAAACTTAGGGTTTGTTGTAGCCTTTTTGAAGTTTTGTTGTAAAATAGTCAACTACCTTGTGACAATGAACACTTGTTGTCTAGTGAATATCCCCCCTTTCTTTTGTCATGTTTCTTTTGAAAAGTTCTTATGGTGTCATTTTTATCCGTGTCTTTTTGTGCATGCCTTTGTCTTAATATCATCAAAGGATAGCAAAAGTACTATTACACATGATTGAACCTTTTGTTTTGGGAGTTTGAGTCCAAAAACAAAAATCATAGAAGCATCAAAGTTGTGAGTAATTTTTCTTGATCCCAAAAACATCTCACATCTGATTTTTTTAATGTGATTCCTAAATATGCAACTTGTCTTGTCCTTTCTAAGTAACTTTGTTTTTTGTATGATGTTGATTATTAGGGCAAAGTCTCACATGCAATCTCACTAAAGTGCACACACACTAATAAAAAAACACACCTACCCACTTAAGTGACTCCTTAAAAGCAATGGGTTATGATTGGTCAAGATGATGTGACAAATTGTGATTGATTACATAAGGGGATGGATCAAAAATCCATAATTTTTATGATTGCCAAAATCTTCATGACAAAAAAATGACATTCTATTAATATGTAAATGTGTGAATAATTATTATGCATGAGTATGTCATTTTTAATACATTTCAAATCTCTCAAAAAATTAAGAAAACAACAAAAATATTGGTTATAATATTTAAGAAGTGTGTTTGAGTAGTTTACATTCATCAAATTCATTCCAATTGTTCCACATTTTTTCATAATACATTAGAAACATTCTCATGTAAACACATTGAAAACTTGCAACATTAATATGATTTTTAACATAAAAACATGAAAAACCAAGCATTGGTTACACTTACTATGGTTTTTGTTAGTATAACTAGCTACACCTTACTTCTTTTTAGGTTTTGAAGTGTTGATGACTTAAGAATGTGTTTTTCAATAGAAATATATATTGTTTTGTTCAAATACAATGCCCATAAATGAATTCCTAGCAATTATTTTAACATTTTCAGTCTATGTTTATATAAAGGAACACAAGTAATAATTAATCAAGTCGAAGGAAATGTCACTTCTAAACATGTTGAATTGTTTTGTAATTCTAGAAATATATGTTGTAACCCAAAACATGTCTTTTGTGTTATTCATGGTACACTAGTTGATGGAATGCAAATAGATGTTCTCTTGTTGATGATCATATCAACCAACTTTAAAACAAAAAAAGTGAGTTTGAATAAACATGAAAAAATGTGATTTTTTTTCTGTTATTGGTTTTTGTACACAAGGAACAATAAATTGTGGTGGCGCAATTCATGTACTTTTAATTCATAATTTTGACATTCGTGAGTTTTCTAAATCCTTTTCATGTTGAATTGTTGTCCAATGTTGTTTTCCATTTTTAAGAAACCTATTCTCTACCAAAAAAATTGTAATCAAATCTTGCCTTTTTCTTTATAGTTAATTACACAATATGAATTTACCAATTATGCTTTTGAATTATTTTTAATTCAATTATTCTTTTAAGGAATTACATTTTATTATTAATATCCTAACAATTAAATGTAACATATGAAATATGCATTGAAGGCCATGCGATGCACCCCTAAATCATTCTCAAAACTTGGGAGATGAACTTGAATAGCCTTAGGTATAACATATAATTTGAAAATATATATATTAACTGAAAATAAAATAACCTGAGCTATAGCATAAGGTTAGTTAAATAATTTAACTTAAAAGTATAAAGCCTATATTAAATTTGGATGCCTTAAGGTATAAATTAAAATAGTTAAAGTAACCTAAAATAACCTAAGGTATTTCAAACAATGACATAAAAATAAAACTATTTGCCATAATAAATTATAACAGTGAATTATGTAAACTAGTAATGAAACAAGATATTTACATAACGACCTTACAATGAAATAATTTTAACCAAGGTGAAATCATTAAGGTGTAATGAACCTATTTGAATTTTTAAATACTATTGTGATTTAAATTAGTGAACTGCACCTTTTTTTGTACTAGTGACACCTTGCAAATTTCACTCAATTTTGTGCATTTTGCATTCTCACCAAAATAAAACACCACAAGAACAAGTTACTAGGGGAGGGTTGAATTCATTTGAACACCAATTTTTTCATTTTTTTCAATTCCCTAAGTATGTCCTCCCCACCAATTGATGTAATATATGAACTCCAATCACTTTTTAAAATGTTAGTTCTTAATGTAATACCCCCCCCCCAACCCCCCACAAAACCTAGCTAACATTCTCAAAGCATTGGGCTTTTCACAAAATATGCCTATAACCTATGTAATCTACTTTTGAGCTATAACAAGACACCAAGAATGCACAAGGGATTTATGTGATAAATTACCATGCACCTCTAAGTTTTCAAAAAAGGCCGCATGTTGTGAATTTATAAATTAAAGTTAAATAAAAGGTTAGAAATCAAATATGAAAGTAAATAATGCAAAAGAACAAAAATCAAATATATGAAAGTAAATCATAGGATTATAGAAACTAAACATGAAAACTTGTCAAATGCATCTAATGAAATAGGAACAAAAATCTCATATAAGGTTTACAATGAGAGGTTTAAAAAGTTTTTATATATAATCATTGGGTCCAACAACTTGTAATCCCTCATTCTAGAACAAAAAGTTTAAAAGTGACAATTTTTATTTATTTCAAGGCCATTGCACATTGAGATTCCCACCCATAGTTTGTACATCAAGAACAAACATTAATTTAATGTGAAAGAATCATAAATAGATCCCACAAGCATTATTACAAAATGTGGGTGCGATTCACTAATCCCCATTCACTAGACCAATGAATTCACTTAAAATCCAGTGAAATCACTTGGCATACAAGGACACCTTTTGTTGTAGTGAAGGGGCTTGCTAATTACATTAGCAAACTTGGTAACTACCAAGTATATTGAAAATGTAACAAAAATAAAATAAATAAATACATAACTACAATTATTTAAATTGTATAAGAAATAAATGAATGAAGAATGTTACAACACCATAATGGTAGTTCTAACCATTGGTGGTAATTTACCTTACATAAGTATTACCGCCCAATACTTATTAATACCATCCACGAACAAAAAGAGAATGCATAGGTGATAATATAATTAGAGGTGAAAATATGGTCATGAAAGCTAGGGATGCCAAGGTAAAAGTCCTTTTCCAAGGACTGCACATGACACATGTCATTTCTATGTTGGTTTATAATTTAATATTTTGTATTTTGAATATCCAGTTTAACACTACATGTTAAATATGAATACATTTTGATTACAAATTGATTTTATATCATATACCTTATGCATTCATGCCTTCTATCACATAGATATGAACAATTTTTTATTAAGGCTGCATTTTCAAAATCCATAATTTTCAAGGTCAAAAACACATTTGAACCAAATGTGCTCAAATTAGCTATAAATTCATTTTCATTAGTTAAAGTTTTTTTGCCCTTCTAATCATCAATGTTAAAATCTTCTCCATTTTTTAGAAGGAGTGGTGTACATTTAATAGGAAAAAAAAACATTTGAAAAAATAAGGATTGTCCATTTTCAAGGTTTGAGTGTTTTGAACATGCAAAAACATTTTTTATTTGTGCCAAGCTTTGAATATATATAATTTGCAATTAATGGAAAATGTTCCAAAAAATTTTATGCCAATTCAAATTACTATGTTTTCATTGTAATATTTCAAACATACAAAAATATAATTTAAAAAAATTTCCATTCACTTGGGTGGTTGTTCTAATTATGTTTTTACCCTTAGAAGCAAAGAAGTCAAATAGGGGGTATGTGCCACCCTTGGACTACCATCTAATTTCCTCTTTTACAAAACTATATTAATAATGTTAATTTGCCCCATTATTACCCTCACATGTAAATTAATTAAACTGACATGGCCTACCACAAATATCACATTTATAAACAACAATTTTCTCTCTAGAATTCACCACATCCAATTATATGTTCCTTCATTACACCTAGAATCATACAAGGATATCTTATTTATTCCTATATGTGTAATTAGTTCCAAAATACACCTCCACCTCCAAAGTGGTAGAGAAAAATATAAAGATAGAATGAAATCATGGGATTCAAGGGATATATAATGAAGATCCCCCTCCTCCTTAAGAATTGAAGCCTCTCCATATTCTCCCTCTTAAAACTAGCTCGTTCCTTCAAATCTCCCTAAATTCTATTTAAAATGGAAATTATGAACTAATTGGCTCCTTTAAATCTTATCCCCAAATCTCACTTTTAATGGCAACTATCTTGCTAATGATGTCTTTTTGGAAATTAGTTAAAATTGTTAGTGTCATGTCCCTAAATCAAAGGAGGTAATAATAAACCTATTCCTAGTAACTTTTTAAGTTACTAGGTTGCCCTACTAGAGTAATTAAATAACTAAAAGGTAGGATTTACAAAGTAACAAATACTTTCTAAACTTATATATTTTCAATTTTTTTTGTGAAACATTGGAAACATATGCACTTCTAACATATCTTGACCTACTAGACTTGATTTTTTGGTTTGTATATAAGAAGGAAAAGATGCCTCTAGTAGGGCCAAAATTCACATACTTCATTTCTTGGAGGTTAGGATTAGGAGGGTGCAATCATGAACTTGAATATGTCTTGCATGCAACAAAGAAGCATGTTAAACCATCCATAACTAGATAATGAGAATGTGCCCCATTAACTTGCATCAAGAAAGACACAAAGCACTCAAGGTTAATAGGGCCCTTGCAACAAGTGGGAATGGCAAATGGACAAACATGGAATTAGAAGGAAGCTATGGATGTAGTTGAAAGAGGGACATGTTCATTGAGGAAAGCAAACATGTCACAAAAACTTACCCCTAACAACCCTTTTGGACCATATAAATGACAAGACAAGATTGAAGAAATTTGGGCTAAAATGTTTGTTAATAGAAGAAGAGGATGTAGCAATACTTGCTTGGACCTTAGTTATGGAAAAATGTGGACTGTCAATAACCACTACAAGAAAACATAAATTTTTAATTAAAAAATAGTATCCCTTTTTGTAGCAATCAAAATGATTGTTTAATTTTTTTTGCAACTTGATTAATTTGACATGTTTTTAGTGTGATTAATGGTCATTTTGACTAGTGGAACAATGAACCAAATTTTGATAGGATTGGTCAACTTAAACATAAAAATTTTGGGTAACAATTTTTTTGGCCAAATATTTAAAATATATATGCTGGAATTTTAATAATTTATTTAGGTAGTTTAAGTCATAAATAGGTGTAGGTAGGTCATAAATAGGTAGGTAGCTAGGTACTATGTAAGTAGGTGGTAGTTTAATTATCTAGCATGTTGTAATTTAACTACATCCTGCCTAGGCGCCTAATTAGCCTACCTAGGTTAATCCCTTAAACATGTAATATATTGTTGCACGGGGTCAATGCATGGTTGGGTGGACTAATTTGCCATAGAACTGGAATCCCTATTTACTAAAAAAAAGTGGTCAAATTTTGGAAATTACAATTAGTTTACACTAATTTACATTGATTTCCTCCATGTTTTTTCCATGTCATTAATGGCACATCTAGAATTTCTATTTCTTTAAACATCTAAAAATCAAATCATAAAATATTTCTTCCTCCAATATGATATGGACTTATGAAAAAAATATTCCTAATTGCATCTAAACAAAAAAATCATAAAATATTTCTTCCTCCAATATGATATGGACTTATGAAAAAATGTTCCTAATTGCATCTAAACAAAAAAATCATAAAATATTTCTTCCTCCAATATGATATGGACTTATGAAAAAATGTTCCTAATTTCATTTAAACAAAAAAATCATAAAATATTTATTCCTCCAATATGATATGGACTTATGAAAAAATGCTCCTAATTAGCCCATTCAAAAGTTCATAAGTATAGTTTTAAAATTCAACTCATTATTTATTTTGTTCCTACACTTCTTTGATATGATAGCTTATCAATTCCAAGTCCCTAACACACACCCCATTAGTTGATGCACTGTAACATAGTCCACATAGAAATGGTAGTCAAAGGTGCAATCCATGAGTTTTGAGTTCAAAAGTCCACGATTTTTATGATTTTAAAAAGTAAAATGATTTTGTGCATCATGTAGATATTCAAGTTAAGACCTTTAAACCAAGTCCATTTTTATAAATTTAAAACCTATAATGTGACATGGGCATTGTAATGGCAACCACAAGGCAAAATTGGTTGGCGTGACACCCAAATTGGTCCACCCAACCATGCATCAACTCCATGTATAAAGAATGTAGGTTCACCCTAAAAGGAGCCATAGGCACCAAGGTCGATGACCTTACCAAATATTACATTTTACATCTAGCTTGCATGTATTGGTCTATTAAATAGCAAAACTACATTTTTGATGTCATTTTAGGGTATTGGCTATTAATACTAAGATGAAAGATGACCCATATTATAATAAAAATTATATATTTTACATCAAGGCTTACATTATAATGAAATGTACAACTTTATTTTTGAATCATGATCACAAATTTTGAAATTTTTTAATCATTAAAAATTCTCAAAATTAAAATCAATAACATATTCCAAAAGGGTCCAATACATGTGCACTTAAAAGTAATCAACAATCTTGCCCTTCTTATGAATTATATTAAAACTCACAATAAATTTGAAACATTTGGTGAAAGTTTGAGTAACAAAAATCACATTCAAATTTTAAAGTCTTGAAAAAGACCCATTCAACATTGTTTTACAGATGACAAAGGACTCTAATAATATTATGAAATGATTCCAAATTCATAGGATTCTAATTTCTCAAACAAAGAAACACAATTCCAAATGATGGATAAATAATTCATTAAATACAAGTAGTGGTGCCAATTTGTCACAATAATAGAAGTATATTTTTCACTACATTCAACACCTATTTTGGCCCTTTTTACTATGAATGCACCCAAGAATTGAATCCCTCATCTCCATGAGGATAAATTGATTAAAGTAATAACTTTGTCAACTTATTTTTTTCACATGTTTATTTCATATCTTGTTGTATATTATTTATATAGGTAGGTACAAAGGTAAGTAATAGGTAGGTAAATTGGAAGTAGGTAGATGTATTGGCCATTTACCTACCAACATTGTAGCCTAAACAAAAACTTCCAAAAATTACAAGCATTATATAGTCAACACAATTATAATGCAAATCACATTTGGAATTCAAATGAAACAAGAATTCAAAAAGATAGACAATATAAGAGCCAAAGTTTTGGTTTGAAAAAATTCAAATGAGGTTTATCGATCCCCGAGTCTTGGGAAAAATTAACTATAAATTATGTAGTAAATGCAATGGGTGGGGTTCTGTTAGGCTTTTACATTTTCAAAAGTGAAGGATTATAAGAAAACTACATCACATTTTATAAACTAAGGACATGTATATATGCCAATGCAAAAGAAGGTTTAATTGATATGTTTCATGTTCAATGAATTATTATATTTCTTGAGAAGTTGTTTATTATGGAATCTTTCTAACCAATTGTCATCTATTAATCCTAAATTGGCATGGTTCACATGTTATTTTAAAAGTAATAAAACATGCACAGCAATTTGGTTTCAACATGATCACCTTGCATTTTCACACATCACATAATTTCTAATCCTTAATATATCTTGCTTAAAGCTTTTCAAAATAACATTTAGAAAAAAAATGATGGAGCTATGGTTAGAAGTAGTCACAATGAACCAAATAAGATTACTAGACTAGGTATATGGGTAGACAAGGCTTTGGATCAATCATTGACTAATCATAATATTAAGTTAAGGTTTAAGATCATATGAATATGACATTTTAACCCTAAGCCCGTGGATGGTAGGGTTCAATGTTGAGAATTTACACAACAACAAATAATAATGAGGAAGATGAAAATGATTACATATAAGATGTTGGAGTTGATCATAAATGAAAATGAAGGGAGAAAAATACCAATACAAATTTATTTCATATAATAGGATTAGTCCATTACACAACTACCTGAGATGACCTAGATGATGGAACAAAACTTGAACATCAATATTATGTGGATATGCTTTGAAGCCCAAATTTGACATAAGATGAATCTAAATAGTTCACTGAACATATAATCGTCCTAAATGCCTAGTTCACAACTATAGGAAGATTTCTATACCTTTTTAAAACTAACCCAAAAGTCAATGACTTCTATAACTTATTGGTTTTGCCCCATTTGCTTGCAAGATATGCCAAGGGCAAAAATTTGTTTATAGACTACTCACATTCACATGTTGTGATTTCAATTGATGAATATTTAAATATCAGAACAAAAAACCATGGACTTGAGGCTAGAATGAAGAATTAAAAAAATTAAAGCTAAAGGAAGTGGGGAAAAAAATGTTAAAAGATCGACAAATTCCCTAGCTATGGTTAATTGAACACCTCAAAGATGAATTTTAAAATGTGCAAAAACAAAGTTCATATTAGTTGGGTATGCAACAATTATCAAGGAGGCAAGTGATCACTTTTAATGCAACTTTTTAGGCAAGTTTACAAGCCCACCCACTAGGGTGTAGAGGTGTTAGCCTATATATTAAAGCTAAAGTTAAAAAACAATCCATGCAAAGGCCAAGAACTAAAATGCAAGCAATATAATCCTTCTTATGATTAAATGAGTAAATAACAAGGGTATCCAATGAACAAGAAGACGCAAATCAAGGGAGGCCACACATAGGAAAATCAACACAAAAACATGGAGAACAACACAAAGAGGTCATGAGCAAAAATATGAAGAGGATCATCATAAACAAGAACACAAAGAGGATGAAACAAAGGGGAGGAGCACCACCATTACCTATCATAGAAATTATTGCTTATGAACACTTGCAACAAAACCAATTTAAGAAGGAAGTTGGTTTAAAGGGTAGGAGCTTGTTTGTAGTCAAGAACATGAAGAGGAACACAAAGAAGAACATGAACAAGGTTCATTTACATTTGTAAACGAGAAGAAGAATTTTGGTAAAATTGAAGACCATTCAAATAATGAGGCAACAAGTAAGAAGATTAAGAAGATGATCACAAACATGAACATTGAACATGAAAAGGAATATGAATAAGAACACACAAAGAAGATCACCACGAACAAAAACAAAGGAACACAGAGAGGATCATGAATTCAATAACAAAAAAAGGTCATCACAATAAGAACATGAAAAGGATCACCACCATGAAGAGGAAGAAAAAATTTTTAAAAAAAAATCACTACATCCAAACCTTTGTAGTTATCAAGGACAAAACAAATATATAATTTGGAGAAAATTATACCAACTTAACAAATAAAGAACTTTGCAATGTAAAAGAATAAAATGATTTTATTGTTTGAAAAAAGCATGATGCAAACTAAACATGAAATGGACTAAAAATATAAAGAGCACAACTTCCATTAGCAACCTTAAGGTATCCCTTTTGAACCTCTACTTATACTATGCAATGAAACCTTTTATTGTGATCCAACTAGAAAGTTTTGTTAATTAAATTTTTATTAGCTTTTACTAGATAAGCTTTTAAAACTTTTAATAACCATGTCTTCTAGAAACTTTCAGCAACTATTTTTCTAAAAGTTTATTTTAATTACATCTTCTAAAATCTTATTTTAAAAGCTTTTGTTAATTATTCCTCTAAGAAAATTAAAAACTTTTGTTCATTTTACATTTAGTAAAAAATTCCAATAATATTTTTCAAGGATCTTTATGAATTTTTTAAAAAACTTTCAAGAATATTCTTCAAGTATTTTTGTGAAAACTTTTGGAAACTTCCAAGCTTGTTTTTCAAGAATCTTTGTGAATTTTGTTTTTAAAAAATCAAACATATTCTTCAACTATTTTTGTGGAAACTTTTAGAAACTTGCAAACATATTTTTCAAGAAGCTATGTGAAATTTTTTAAAAACTTTTAAACCTATTTTTGAAGGCTTTTGTGGAAAACTTTGAGAAAACTCCAAGCATATTTTTCAAAAATCTTTGTGAAATTTTGAAAAAACTTTCAAACATATTCTTCGAAGATCTTTGTGAATTTTTTAAAAACAATTCAAACATATTTTTCAAGGAACTTTGTGAAACTTTAAAAAAACTTCTAAATAAATTCTTCAATGATCTTTGTGAATTTTTTTTAAAAAATTGAACATATTTTCAAGGATCTTTGTAAAAACTTTAAAAAATTTGCAAGCATATTTTCAAAGATATTTGTGAAGATTAAAAAAACTTCCAAATGTATTCTTCAAATTTTAAAAAAAAAACCTTTAGAAACTTCCAAGCATATTCTTCAAAGATCTTCCTAATTTTTTAAAAACACTTTTAAGCATATTCCTTATGCATCTTTTTGAAAGTTAAACTTTCAAACAATTTCTTTGATTTTATTTTTCCCCTTATTATGTAATGTCCGTGACAACAATGACACTAATTTGCATTTAAGGTTCCATGGAACCATATTGCCCCTATTGTCATAAATTAAGAACCTCAATTTTTTGTTTAAACTAACACCATTGGTTCACATGTGAACGTTAAAACAAATGGAATGTTCATTTTTGCCTTCAACCCTAGTTTGGTGATAAGGTAGGGAGTGTCTAGGTATCAAATTTAAACTATCCATTTGTAAATGGGTCATCCACATTAATAAGAAAATTTTCACGTATTAATGTCAAAACTTGTATTCACATTGCGAGTCTTTAAAATCTTTACATGATCCCCGTTCTAATGTATTATGGAAACATTTCGAATAATTTGGATTGAATGTAATGAATATACAATATTCAAAAATATACATAAAGTAATGTAACCAATGTTTTCGTTGTTGTTTTTCAGTTTTTAAAAGACTTAAGATGCTTTCAAAATGATATAATCTTGTACAATAATTATCCACACTTTTATAGAATTATTTCATATATTGTATTAAAAAAAACCATTGTAAAAATCTATGATTTTTTATCCATCACTTTCTATAATCAATCACAATGTGCCACATCATCTCAGCAAACAATCCCATTTTTAAAAAAGTAGTGAAAACAAATTGTCATAGTAAAATCACAAGTGCAAGGTTGGTTCATGTTATCTTGTTTACACTTGAGTGACAAAATATACCAAGGATAACATCATGCTAAATGTTCCATCTAGATTTATTTGAAGTATAAAACCTCCCCCTCCCCCCATTTTCAATGGCCATATCTTGTTTACTTCTTTTGAAATTTAACATTTTAATGGTTTACTCCTTTAGAGCAACTTTATTTTTCTTCTTTTGATTTCATTCATATAAGAGCTAGAATGAGCTTGTGGGAGACCTATGAGTTTTTTTGTGTTTAATTTCAAACCTACTTACCCTATTGAATTGACAATTAATGGTAATTAGATTACAAATTTGTCCTTACAATGGCCAAAATGCAATATATTTTGGATGAAGTATTGTGATCACATAATCTAAAATTTGAAACTCATTTTAGGCCTATAAATATATAGTGCCCTTCAAGAAAGCAAATAAGTAAGAGAGAATGCATTTTTTATTATTGGTTGACCATAATGATTAGCCTAGGTGGTCGCATTTAAATAGTCTATCACTTTATATTGTCCATTTTTTCATGTTTTGGGTGGGAATGGGGGAATAATTACCACTATATATTGGATGTGGTAAACATGGATGGAGGTCAAATAGGGAGTGTGGGTGGAGATGTTTTGTTCATCTTCAAAACAAATTTGGACTAGTGTTTTCTGATTCTTACTTTTCAAAAGAACCTCCAATATGCATTCCAACTTTTTTTTAAATTTGAAAAAACCCTTAATTTTGGTCTAAGGATTTTAAAGTTTTTAATAGATCCTTGGGTCTTGTTTTAAGCCCAATTTCTCATATTTCAAAACTCCTAGTTCCTTATTCTTGAAACAAAATTTCTTATGTGGGTTTAAGTCTAAACTAAATCTATTATGACTACCTACACATAGCCCAAACTTGAATTTTTTCTAAATACCAACATTGTACAACCAATAAAAAATGACCAATTGTACCAACTTCATGTTTAAACCAAAATAAAACAAAACAAAAGACTTGTATATTTGAGACATGTCTCAAAATTAACAACTATTGTCACAAAAAAGAAAGGGGAAGCAACTATCCCCAATTGTAAAGTCTTACTATTGTAATCATATCATCAAGAATTGCATAAACAAAGAACCTTTCAATGTAGTGAAAGTGTCAATAATGTAATGTCCAAACTCCTTGATACCTATCTAGTCACATCTAAACTACGAGCCATAAGGGATCAACACATTCTAACTTCTCTCTCAATGAACTCATTGGTCATTTTTTGTGGCAATATAAGTAATTACAAAACCCACCCCCAACTTTCATGATATTGGTTCCTAGAAAAACAAGCATAAACATATTCTCTTACACATAATAGCTCATGGGCTTGAATAATACAAAGAACCTAATTACACTTTGATACAACACATAATTTGAAGTCCCCAATACATAGGGCATTTGCTCCCAAAGAGGTCAGATAAACCATGGCCCTTACACATTGAAACCTAGGAAGTTGGACAAAGAAGAGATAATGATTCAAAGAGATCGTCAACATAATTCCCCATAGTACATTACATTTTCATAACAAAATTTCCTTTCAGAGTTTTCACTATTGTGGGCACTTTTTTCAAAAGTCACATAATCAACACTTCTCCCATATAGCTCCAAAATCACCTTAACACATCACAATTTAAATTGCCATTCTAACCACTTCGAAATCCCTAGGGTGTTTCATCATTTCTCCCAATGTGACCTCTAAACACTATTACTACTTTTATCTCCTTTCCCCTAAAACGTATGATGCAAACACATCTCCAAAGCAAAGTGACCAACAATAGTAGAGCATTCTTACCACATTGTTCCTTCAATCTTCCGCAACTTTAACCTATTATCTCCATGACCAAGATGACACACACAATCAATTATAAATAAATAAAAACTTAGTTCCATCCTCTGCTGCATTGCATCTAGAATTCCCCACTTATATAACACTCCTTTGAACCTCCATAACACATCATCCAAACAACAACAGAACACACCGTTAACATAAGAAACAAGAAAACACAAACCAATGCCAAGTGTCAACGAAGCTAGAAATCACAATAACAATGCCATTGCTCTTAACTTGCAAGAAAACAAAGAAACAAAATGCAAAGCTCACCATCCACAAGGCCTTTCCTCTCATCACCATCAATTGCCGAATGTTTGTCACTTTCTAACTTCTAACGGTGATAGTTAATGTGATGATGTTTCCATTCATTAGGGTTTCATTACCCTAATTTTGTGTCACACTACACGCATAACCCCACCCCTAAATTTATATTTTTAAAAAAACATACACCTGAATTTTTCCCACAAACTAACATGTCTAACCCTAACCAAAATTATTTTTTCCATTAAAAAAAAGAACCTGAACCTGTAGAAAACAGGATTGGGGTCAGATCCAGGCCTGGTTCTAACTGGAGGCCAGTTCCTAGGTCAGGTTTGGAGGCCAAGTCTGATTCTTTTTTCTTTTAAAAAAAAAAATTAAAACTGATAATCTGGAGACCCAGAACCGGCCTGATACCCGGAACTGGACAATTATGGGTTTCGACTTCAAATTGGGTGGTCCTAAGTTGGACATCCAGTTGTTTGATACCCGGCGGGGGGGAGGACTGGGGTTGGAAGCATGCAAAAGAGCAATCAGGTTATCAGGATGTGCAGTGTAGTACTAGTGTGCACATGAATTTGGGAGTCAGTAGAAAACGCTTGCTTTACACCTAACCATGCATGGGGGTTATGCTAACCATGTGGGTCAGTTTTGGGGTTTTGGGAAAGTTCTTGGTTTGGTTCCAGGGAACCAGATGATGCATGGTCAGCCAGTTTTGTTGGAACCTGAACCAGAGAGAGACCATGGGACCTGTTAGCCCCAACTGGTTTGGTTCAATGTTTTGCTTGAGAACCTGTGAATCGGACAGAAGACCATGGGACCAACCAAAACCCAAAACCCATTGCTGCACTCATTCTTTGCATAAGGGTTTTAAGGCTTTTTATAGGAAGAAGAACAAGAACAAGAAGGCAACAACTAGTACTTTCTTCAAAAGACAACAAGCAAGCAAGCAAGCAGGTTGTACCTTTGTAGTCAGTACCTTTGAGTGAGAGTACTTTCATTCTTTTTCTTTAAATATAATAGAGTTGTCTGTAAAGTAATCCTGTCTTCACTCTGTCTGTCTTTGGGCCTCCTGTAGCCCTCTATCCTCTCTCTTTCAGTGGTATCCACAAAGTAAGGAAATTTTTATTAAATCTGAGTATGAAATGCTGAAACGCAGCTATGCTGTACTTTCAAAAACATTTTTACCTGTTAGCTCCACAAGCTCTGCTCTTGGAATGTGTGTTGTATATAGGTGGGGACCAGATCTGGTCTTTTGGTGTGGAATTGTTTGGGAGAACATTGGAATTTGGGATCAGCACAAGTCCAAGAATTTTGACCAACCTGAGTCCTGACTGACTGACTGACTGAATGACTATAAACCACAATTGACAAGAAGTTTTCATTTGAATTTCCAAAACAAATTAGCAAATCTATTGTGAATTGAAAATTATATAATTTGAATGTAGGAAAATTTTGAAAATTATGAAAATTACACTTGAAAGTAGGGAAATTTTCAAATGGAAAAAAAAGGTTTTTTCACACATGAATGTCATGGCATTGCATAAATTGACATGATATATATGTATCATGCATGATATATCATCATGCCGTGACATATGCAATGACATACATGTATACTTTTTTTATGGGCTTGCAATAATATATGTATGTATGACATGGGTGAAATGGTGTGTCATACCATGCGACAAGGTGATATGCCATGACCAAATGATGTTGTTTTTATGTATGTTTTCTAGAGATGCACTAGTCTTATATTAAGATAGGAGCAAAACACTATTGTGACTTGTAAATTGGTAGTCATTGTTATACAAATGGGTAAATATTTTGGTATTGGATAATATGTTATATGTTGTATGCTAGTATGAACAATTGTCTAAAACACCATGTTTTCATTTGTGCAATATCTGATGTAAACATTGCCCAAGTTCACTAAAACTAGACCTAAACAAGTTAAATGAAAACTATGTATTTAACTCGACTTTTTGAAATTTTCCAGACATTTTTCATTTTATCCATTAACTTGATGAAGGCAGCAGTGCTTGGTAATGGGTCTTTTGCAGCACACTCTAACTTTTTAAAATTATTTTCTAGTAGGTTTGATCATATTTTAGTCAATTACAATGCAAGCAAATTTTGTAAAACATTGTGTGGAGCCTTTACTAAGCATACATTCAAATATAGGTTCATTTTGGGAGATTGTTTAGCTTTTAGACTATATAGTCTTGACTTATGGTTCTTACACTAACAAAGAGTGTTTGTACCCCAAATGAACCTCGAATTTGGGTTAAATGAATACCAAATGAAATGGTCAAAAGGCCCTTGAAGTTTATGTAGATATCTAAACCTCTAATTTATTTTCAAGTTGAAAGTCCATAGACTTGAAACACCATGTTTAATATATTTCAAATTTTGATATTTAACTATAGAGCTAGTTGCTTCACTGAAAATTAAATTAAATCGTAGCTGAAAATTTTGGAGGAATTGGAATGTGCCTTTGGTGTTGTTTGAAAGATCTTGATGAGCAGGATTTAACAGAATTTATTTGGTAAGATTTGGATTCAGAATGTGGGAGACATTGATTTTTAAGTGATTTCTGCCCACTGAAAATTCAAAGAAATTCCAAAAAACCAGGTTTTGGAAGGAAAAAATCAGTTGATGCGGTAACACTTGGGCCATTGGCACAGGCCACACTAGTCTAGACTATTGTTGAGTTATGGCTTCTAAATTCTAAACACCTCAAAGGAAGAATTGAACATCCATTTGTTTCAAAATTAGTATTGTAAAGTTTAGGTAAATTTGACTATTGTGAACAATTTTCCCCTCAAAGATATTGTAAGTTTAATTCTTGTCTCAAACTTTGTGTGAACAACTTGCTCCTAATTTGTCACACCATCCCATCTCCCCAAGTCCACCAATTTGGTAAAACTCAACTTGGACTTTGTCCAAGGCTTGAGTCATAAGGAAGGGAAAGATTTGGCAATTAGAGTCCTTGATACCAATTTCCCAATTACAAACTTCTTAAATGTCCACTTTTGGAAAATGAAATGTGAATTAAGACTTTAGTTATACGTAATAGGTAAATGGTATGTGAAGTGTTGGGCCAATTGTGTGTTTAGAAAAAAATAAAATTACACATTCACTTGGATCTACAACACTTTGACATTTGATGGTATAAATAGCTTGGACCTTATGGCGTGAAATAGGTAAATCTTCAAGCACTATTTTAGAAAACACCTAGTATCTATGAAGTAATTGAAAAGACAAAGCACTTTGGACTTAAAAAGCTCTACATAGTAGAAATAGATAAGGGGAGACAAAATGATTAGATATTCCAATTCTTTCAAAGATCTATTCCATTCTTTATGCATCAGAGTTTATGTTTTGGTTTTTTGTTTGTTTCCTTTTGCAATTTTGGTTTATTATGTTTTATGTTAGGAAACACAAATGCATTATGAAATTTTTAAAAAACAAAAAAACAAAAAAGATAATATGAAGAAGTGCAATCATGTTTAAAACTAAATAACATTAATCCAAATATCATGGCATGGAAATTTGAGTATTATAAACCTTTTTTTCTAGTATTCTTCTCATGCAATTCTACATCCGGAAAGCGCAAATTGAAGCCAAATTTTATTGATACACCATCAAACTTTGTCATTGAAATTGAAACTTGGGTTAGAGAAAGTACAGAGAGGCCGGTGCTGCCACTGGCACCATGGTTAGCAGAAGATATTGGTCACCCCCCATTCCGAGGAAAAGGCACCAGTGTCTATACTACTACTATTTGCACGGAAGAGGTTCTCAAAGTTGAGAGAGCTTCATAGTCACATTGGTCCCATTGATGACTCCGTCAAAAAGGTTTTTTTTTTTTTTTTTTTTTTTTCTTTAAAAAAATTTTTTTTTTTTTTTTTTTTTTTTTTTTTGTTTTTGGGGGGGGGGTGTTTTTTTTTCTTTCTTCTCCTTCCTCTTTTATGGTGTGGGCTTGGTATTTTTTC
>Ga0116229_10002495_pt1 | contig 29785 bp, 23 predicted proteins | sample S1TSphgellanicum_3_FD_87313 | JGI IMG/M metagenome (GOLD analysis project Ga0116229, IMG submission 87313) | Host-associated microbial communities from peat moss isolated from Minnesota, USA - S1T2_Fc - Sphagnum magellanicum MG | ecosystem: Host-associated > Plants > Peat moss > Unclassified...
ATTTGCAACAACTACTGTGGGTACAAGATTCCTGACCCTCTCTGTGTCGTTCTAAATAACTGCTCCTGCTTGCTTGCACATGCGACAATTTTTGTCAATTTGCATTCGGTAATGTCCTCTTCCTCCTCTAGAGAAAGACCATTGTCGATTGTAGAAATGAACCCTTCACAATGAACCCTTCAACAACATAGCAGTGTTTATTTGGCGCACACAGTGAACCAGCTCCCATCAGTGCACCATCCATCCGTTATTACTCGATTGTGGATGAACCTTAACTGAGTTACTATTTGGTTTCACCTTCGGTGACTAATTCTGTAAGAAATAGGTCTCATATATAGAGGTAGATAGGTAGGGAAATAGGTAACTAACTGCTAGGTTAGGTAAGTAGATGGTCTATACATAGGTAAGGGTTGATTTTACTACCTACTTGTAAAGTAACAACCTGCTTGTGGGTTGTTATTAGTATGTAGGGAGTAAACAATGCAAGTGAGTGAACCACCGTGGTTAGGCAGGTAGCTGGAACCCCCAACAGAAAACTGTTTTCTGACTACTTACCATCCATCCTTCCTGGTGCCACTGGTGGGTGCTGGCTGGTTCACTTGTGGCCGTCCAGGTTTCAAGCAGTGTTGAGTGTGTATTTTTGAATTTTTGAAAGAACTGGTGGGTGCTTTGGTTTTTTCACATTTTTTTTCAACAAAATCAGAGACCCACCAGTTCCCATTCTTTGGAAAAAAAATCAGTCCCACCAATAAACCATGAAAAATCAAACAGCATAAGGGTAGAGATTATTTAAATGCCATCACTTGGGTCAATACTAGGGTTGGCCAATTAAAATCACCCATCTTTTTTTTATCACCAGGCCTTGTGTAGAGCAATGTATTGTACACCGCCAAACTAAACCCTAAACTAAACCCTAAACCTTCCTTGTGGACTTGTTTGATGGGAGTGGGTATTCCACTTGAAAATTTGTAGCTTAATATGAATTTTTCTTAACTTTGCACTTGTAACGAATGTAACTTTTTATTCTAGTTACTAATTTGAATACCTAGTGTTATTGTCGCTAAGCAACAAGGGAATTTATATTTTTATCACTATTAAGTATAACTTTCTTTTTGAAATGCAATGGAATGAGGCTTTGGAGAGGACATGAAGAACTTGCAAGAAGATTATCATAGATAGGCCTTGAACAAATGAAGTTGTATGAACACAACACAACACAACAGGTTGATTTGTCCAAGTATCATTGGTCACCTCACAATCCACTAGCTTGAATGTGGGGGCATTCTGCTGACTCTATTGAAACTAGTGGATTGTGAGGTGACTAATAAGGGCACAATATTGGGCTTTGTGCAATCAAATCTTCACATCTAAGACCAACTTGCTATCAAAAAACTTGGTTACAAGAGCAACCCCAAGAAGGATGATATGATAGGGTCATACAACACATATCAAGGTGATCCACATGCATAGGTACTGAATTTGGCAAAATACAAAAAACCTTTGGAGTTTGTGGCATTTCCATTTTGGTGATAGGCACCAAAGATGGGGAATCACACCTTGGATGAAGGAAAAGAAGAGAGATAGAAGTTGTTCCCACCACGCAATCCAAATTTGAACCATTTGTGTGCACATCTAGACCTTTGGGGGAGTGGGTCAATAGCCTTCATTGGTCCATAGGCACAAAGGCCCATCTTGAGAATTGAATTTACACGACCATGATATAATTCATGGCTTGTTCTATTGCTAATATTCTCCATTGAGGTTAAGGTTGGATTTTTCTTTCACAAGTTTGGAGATAATTCTCTTGAAAATTATTTTATGACCAAGTTTTCAACCTCTAACCTCATGAACCTTACAAACATTCAAAATAATTAACTAAAAAAAGTCATGAATATGCATTATGCTTCTCTTCATTTGAATGTACCCAAAAAGATTAAACTTGTGAAAATAGTTAAGAACATTGTCTAACATGGTTTCAAGGTTTAAATTATCTCCCAAAATCTCCAAAAGTCTTTAGCAATGGCCAAACTCTAATATCACTTTACTGAGTGCCATATTGAATGTGTAAGGTAAAGCCTAAGGAACAAGGTTGTGCAAAAATGAAGACCTACATTTCAAGGCAAGAGTCGACGTTTAGTCTCGTATTTCTGTGCAACCCTTATCTGAAGGCTTTACATGGCTTAAAGATCAAAGGATGAACATTAAAAAAATTGCTTGTGCAGGGCTAGGAAGACCTGAGGGTTTAGGTTGGGCCAAAACGGACAAGATAAATGTTCTCCTTAACACTAGAAAAAGACAATGGTTGTAAGAATTTTTACTTAATGAAAAATATTTACTAAAAGGATGAAAGATATTTAATAAATTCTCAAAGTTTTTCTTCAAAAGATAGCATCAAAATGGGGCTAAGAAAAGATGGTGAATGTAAAGAATTGTGAAAAATAAAAGGTTGATGAGAAGGAAGAAAAATAAAAGGTTGATGAAAAGGAATATACATATGTATATTTATTTTATTTTATGTTTTAAAAATTTTGAAAAGAAATTACAAATTTTCATTATCCATGGTCAAATTCATAGTAGGCCAATCAAAGTCATAATTTCCTATCCATGAGCAAGGGAAATTCCAATTTGTAAAGCCCACCCAATAAACACTGCAAATTTTAGATGAGGTCTTAATGCTTTAATAACCATGTAGCCTAGTGATATTTTGATGACATGATCCAATTGGTTTGTCATTGAACTTTGCATTTGGTATATGTGCACCAACACATCATCATTATGTGGTTAGTTCTGTTTGCATGCAATTACACCTTCCAATTTGTGGCACAGCTCAAACTCAATCTTGCAACTATTTTAAAATTTTGAAATTCTAAAAAAACAATAATCCACCATAGTTGTAATATATTTCAATTAGGTGAGTAATGTGGTATTTGTGTTGTGGAGATTTGATAATTCTAGGTTGATTTGAAAAAACCATGGGCAAAAAAAAAAGGCGAACATGCCAAATATGAGTTAGGATATCTCAAAGGCATAAATGTTTAAAATTTTAATTGATTTTTTCTCATTTATAATATGTGCATTACACAAAATGTTAGTGCTTACATTTTATGAAAGAAGTTTCTTAAATTTAAGCATTTTCATTCATTTTTTAGAAGAAAAAAAAAGGTCTAATGTACTATTACATTTTACTTTATTTTATATATTTATATTGACATTTTTTTCACAATGTGTTATTTTACTTATTTTATTTTAGACCTAAACTTTAAATACATGAGTTTCATTTTAAAATTTCACATCTAACAAGTCCTAAAGTTATCATCTCCATGTTAGATTCTGAAAAATAGAAATTCAAATTGAGAGGCAATGTGAGTGAGATGCATATGCTCTCAAAGAATTGAAAGTTATAGGCACTTCTAATCTATCATTGTGGTGAAATTGTATTTAAATCACATGGGTTACTACTTATGCAAGAATTTGTTGATGAAGAAACCAAGCTTGTGATTTTCTTTTCTTCTTTTGTTTTTGCAATTTAGAAACACAAACACGATCAAGTCAACATGGAGATAATGATTGAATAACCCATGTTGATGCCATATTGAACAAGAATGCAATGTACTAGCAATAAACAAAAGCCAATATAAGGTGTTCTCCCATGTATCCATATAAGAAAACCCATCGATCAATGTTTCAGCACCATGCAAATGAAAGTTATTTGTTCAAGCAAAATTGATAGTTATGTTGCCCATGTGTTTCTCCATAATAAACCCATTGACTTCCCCTATTTTTCCCCTTTTCTTCTTGACATGAGAAAAATAATGAAATTTATTGAAGGAAAACTTGTGAGCAAAAAACATTTAGGAACAAAATCTCATTTTTGCAATTCAAAATCTCCAAAACAAGTATTGGGGACAATGATTTTATGCACAAATTTTATTGTAAACTTTTCTCAAATTCTTTCTAGTGTTAGGACATTTTCATTTTCAACAATTAATGGTTCATAGATTATAAATTGAAGAAAAATTTTATTTTAAATAATTTGAATATGAGTTTGGACTAGTGTTATCCATGTATATGGTTTTAGACATACCCAAAGTGGAAAATGTAAATAACAAATTTATTCACATTTTTTAAACTGTAAATGCCTAGATTGGACATGTAATTACAATTGTAAAACCATGTATATCCATTTTAAGTTGTGCAAAATTGTGGAAGTGTACATCATTTTACCTTTCATGTAAATCAATGTACATTCATATTTAAAATATTTAAAAAGGGAAATTCATACTTTCAAGATTTAGAATTGTCAATTAACATTTTCATAGTTGGATCAAAGTATATCAAAAATGCATAAATTTGAAAGGGAGAATCCCTTAATCTCATTGAAGCACCCTCCATAGTGAATACAAAAACAAATTGAGGATGTACTTTAATGTTTAAAAAATTGAATAAACAAATTTATGAAGTTTTACTCAAACCATGGCTCCAAAATGAGGGTCTTAGATTATGCAATTGGAAGTTGTCGTCAAAAACAACTTGACTCACGTAATATGTGATGCCTACTTCTCAATTGTGGAAAATGCACATTTACCAATGGTTTTTTGAAAAAATTGAATGAAACATGAAACACTAGATGCATACAATAAGACCATTTCATAGCACTTATTTTCCAAACTCTAATTCATTTACATTTACACAAAGGCCATGTTAAAGTAAATGAAAATCTTTTACACTTCCTCAATTTACACAATTGAGCATGATAAGTATAAATTCCAAAAAATTGATGGTGTAAGTGTAAATTATATCTTACACCTACATTGTTTTACATGGCAAATACATGTGTGTTTACATTTACCCTCTCCACATGGATTGGACTTGTAATTATGCACATAATACAATGCTCTTCAAAGGGGCATATAAAATAATATGATTGATTTTGATTCATATGTTAGAATATCAACTCATTTTGTAACATTATACCATGTCCAATCTTTCATGTTTATGGGTGGGAATGACAAAATAAACTATAAATTAATTTTAAAGTAGTACACATTTGCAAAGAATCACATGCCATATCTAAGTGGATTTGTTATTAGCACATGGCACAATATATCTACGTATGAAGGAAGGTAGTTTGTTTGTTTTGTTTGTTATGATATTGAGATCTCCCAAACCATAACACCTCTTGTTATGTTCTTGATATTTCTTGGAAAGCCCTTGATGTGTAGGTGTGCACTGAGTCGATCTCATAATGTTTCAATCCATAGTGGAAAAGTCATTGAATATTGAACAATTTTTTCATTGAAAATTCATTTAAATCTAAATTATAAATTATAGGGAAATTTGGGTGTGCTCTTGATATTGTTGAAAAAATTTCAATAAATAATATTTAATGAAAAAGATTTGAAAAAAAATACATTAGGTGAAATATTGAATTTTGAGTAATTTTTGTCACCAAAAATTCAATTAAATTATTAAAAAATGGTTTTGGAAGGGAAAATTAGTAGTGTTATGAATTCACACTTGGGGGCAATGACACACGCTAGACAAGTATTAATGAATAATCTACTTTCCATTAGTAGACATAAGGTGTGAATTTGTGTTGGCAAGTTTCTCAATGTACAAGGTTCAAGTTCTTGTGACCTAGATTCAAGGTCGCACTCATTTGTTGGAACAAGCACAAGGACTGGACTATGGAACTAGCACTTTTTATTCAAAATCAATATTAAAACCTGAAAAGAAAAAAGAAAAAAGAACAAACCTAGAGTTCAAAAAAAATTGGGTACACAAGTTGAACTTTTTTGAAAGTTAAGAAGGAGGTTGAATTTTTTAAATAATTAGTTAATGTTAATTAATTGTGAGACTCCATACCTATTCAATCCCAAGTTCTAGTTTGTTTTAAAACTCAATATCTATACAATCTCTAACCTTGAGGAGAGTGTAAGGTGCACATGGAATAAACACATTTTTTGAAATGGGCCTCCAAGGTTATGTAAATTTGAAAAATGTGCCAAAGCTGAACCACAAAGTTTAGACATTTTGAGTGTCTCAAACCCACACCTAGAAAACCTCCAAACAAATTACCATAGCCTAGGGTCAATTTCCACATTCACAACACGATTTTTTTTGTAAAAAATTATAAAAAGTGAAATTGTTTCTTTATTTTGAAATTATATATTTTTTCAATCATCTACTATAATATTGTGAAAAGAGTAGTGAAATTAATCAGAGTGTAGCCTATAATAATTATGATGATTTTCAACATGTCAACTTCATATTTTCACAAATTTTCATTTCACTATTTTGAGGATTATTTAATGACAAAATGCCCATATGTAAAGACCTATTCTTTTTTTTTGTTAGTGTTTTTGTAAATACCTTCATAGAGCATTAAAAAAAAAACTTGTGAACATTTCAAAAAAAGAAGTGCCCGTAGAGGCAGGCATTCCATTTTTTTGAACTGCCCATAGTCCTTTTCCCGTAATACCTGGCAAGTACCAATTTGGTACCCGCTAGGTATCACAAGGATTTTTTATTTTTTAAAAAAAATTTAAATGAATGACAATGTTTATGTCGTGTAAAGCCCTCAAGGGCCCTTATTTCAGTAAATTAAAGCATGCGCCCTCGAACTTTACCCTACACATCATCACCTAGTGGTTTACAAATGTTGAGTCAATCCCCAAGGGTGACGATGGCTTGCGGGTTTAGGGTTTAGGGTGATGGCTCATGGGTTTAGGGTTTAAGGTGATGGTTCATGGGTTTAGGGTTTACTAGAGAGAACTCTCAAAACCTTTCAATTTCATTGGCCATATTGGCTTTATTTTGGACCCCTAAGCTCAAGTCTATAATCTATTCCACATACCCTATATCTTTGTCCATATGTTTTACACCAATACACCAATACTATACACCTTGTCCTTTTTTAACCTAGGTTGGGACCAGGGTTAAGAAAGTCCAAGGTGCAAATGTGAGTTTAGTGTGGGCTCTAGTGTCAACTGTCCACAATTGTAACCACCCAAGGATACAATTGTGGTACATGAGTGGATGTATCTTTTGTACTAATTAAAAGCATTATTAAAAAAAAGGTTACATTGAGATAATAAAGATGGAAACACACACAACAAAAGCCACTAAATTGCATTCATAGGGGCCAAAACACATTGTTTCATTCATTCTCTGTGTGAGTTTCTAATTTGTTAAGGGACTTAGTTCCCATATGGAGGTTTTTAAATCATCATTCATTCATTCATTCATTCATAAATTCATTAACATACCCCAACTTAGGGGATCCTAATTTCCAAGGTTTGGAAATTAGATGAGTCTTATAAATAGGTAGGCATTTTAGAAGGTGTCATGTGCAATATGATAGGAAACTATGGTCCTAACCCCACATGGAAAGCCTATTTTCACCGGTTTTAGAAAGGAATTTCATTGCTTGTAACTGAAGAATCCCCAATAGATTGTGTTATGTTGGGAATGTTCCCTTCCATGACCACACTTTCCTCTTTCCATGGCCACACTTTTCTTGTGTCCATTTGATATATTATCTTATAGAAAATGGATCAGTTGGTGTTTTCTCTCCCACTAGCCTAGTCTAAGCTCTTCTGATGTGTATTTTGGGATTGTTCACTCCAACCTTTCCTTTTTCATTTAGTGATTGGATTCACATGTGGTGAAAGCTGGAGAGTGCAAGCAAATGTTTTCTACAGTTTGCCATTGAAATGAAACTGCCCATTGAAATGAAATTGCTCTATTTATATGAGCCAGCTACAAAAGTTCCATCCCTATTTGCTTTCTGGCTATGCATACTACTCAACTCCTAAAAATTTGGTAACAAGAATAACATGGAGTTCTTCCAAAATAACTCCACCCCCAAAGCCATGAGCTCTACCACAAACTTAATCATATCATGGAAACAAAGAGCACAAAAGTTCAAGCATATTGGCATCGACTATGTCATGTTTGAATATATGCCCATAAGTCATTTAAGCGGCTTCGAATGGAAAGTTACCAAGTTTAAAGAACTTTTATGTATACAAAGCAACAACTACTTACCAACAAAGGTTCGCGTGATTGTGAACTTTCTTCTTCAAGAAAGAAACTAAATTGAAGCAATGTTCATTTTCAACAAAACCAAGCAGATGAATCATGGCAATTTTTGCCTATTTTAGATAGTCCAAAAAAGAATGACATAATAATTATGATGCATGGATAACTTGCCATGTAAGAATGAGAGGATTAATAATGACCAAGGTAGCTTTGTTAAATGCTAGAACCTTAGCCATGGGTTGAGCATTTCATTGTAGTCTAAAAAAAACCATGTTGAACATGCAAATCCCACCCCAAAAGAATGCCAAGAACCATAGCAACATATTTTCCTCTTTAGATTGTCTATCAGTTGAAGGGTGCAATAAAATGTTTTGAGCACCTCTAAATGTTGAAAAACTGTCACCTACACATCTACATGTATTCAATATGGGGATCAACAATCCTCATGATATCCATAACTAATTTATTAGGAAACCAAACATCCAATTCCTCAATTAGACCATGAATTTGCCCCATGATCCCAACACACCCCACAACACCTTCATCCAACAAACCATTTATAAAAAACCTCCATTTGCATATGTAAATAACACACAATTACACTATGCAAAACAAATTGATGTGCCAAAAAGGTCAAACCATGATAATAGAAGCCACCTTTGGTGTAACCATACTTGTTTTTACATGTTAACAAGATTCCTAAACTAAAATAATGTTGAATGTGTGTTGTATTTGTATGCCCACCTTTCTCATATATCAATTTCGCATTAATATAAGTTTGAAAATAATTTTAAATATAAAATATTTTTCAACATGTTTTAAACATTGAAAACAAAAATTATGCTTAGAAACCATAATGAAATAATGTAAAAAATTGTTCAAACATGATCTAAGCAAGAATTTTTGCCAATTTTAGATAGTCCAAAAAAGAATGACATAATAATTATGATGCATGGATAACTTGCCACAATGTGACTTAGGAAGCACATGATTTGATCCAAAAACCACTTACATCTATAAAGAAAATTATGGGCATTTTCAAATTAACCATGGTAAGTAAGGAATCTAGCCTTGAGCGATTTGTTTGCCCATCCAACTACTAGTGAAGGGGGTTGAAATGGACCCTTTCTATTACCCCCCTTTTTGTCTAAGTCCAAAGACAAATCAAATTAACTCTTAAGTGGGCCTTTGCTTTTATTATTTGCAAATGGATGACTGTTGTTTTGCCTTTTTGAAGGTATCCCATGACTGGCTCCATGAAAAGCCTATTTTCTAAATTCTTGCCTTTTAAAATCAACAAAAAAACATTGAAACTAAAACAAATGACACATAATTTCAAAAACCAATGTTGTGGTAAGTGTCACAAAAATTAAACATAAAGGAAATCTTTAAAAAGATCTTAAAGAATATACTTGCTTTTGTAAAATTTTAAAAAGATTTTGAAGAATAATAAGTTTTTAAGAAAATCTTTGAAGAATATGCTTAAATTTTTTTGGGAGTTTTAAGAGATTCAAAGAAAATACATAAGAAACATTAGAAGAATTACAAAATTTAGTTAGTGAAACCTTCTAAAAAAATAACTAATATAAGTTTTATTAAAACTTGTTTAGAAAAAAAATTTATAATAATGATTCATTATATTTTTTAGAAGATGTAGAAGCTTTTAGAATACTTAATCAGCAAAAACTATTAGAAGATGTGGTTCATGGAGGTTTATAAAAGGCTTAGTGGGTAGAGTTTTCAAAAAGGCAATGCACTTTTATAAGGTTCCATTAGATAATATAAGTAGAGGCCTTGAAGGCATGACCTTTAAATCTTACTAATGCAAGTTATGACCTTTGTATTTTTAATTCATTTCATACTTAATTTACATCATGCCTTGTTTAAACAATAAAATCATCTAGTTTTTGTTCATTGTCAAGTTTCCTATTTGTTAAGTTCATATAATTTTTTTCAACTTGTATTGTTGTCTTGTCCTTGATAACATGAAGGTAATTATTGTCATACTTGATTTTTAATTATGTTGAAGACTATCCCAAGAAAGAGAGTTTGCTTCCACCACTTTGGAATTATTGCCTTGTATTACAATTGTATTCCATGTTGTTGCAATTATCATTTAGTAATTATTTATTACGAAAAGAATATAATGCAAAAAATTGAGACAATCTTTTACATCAAACAAGAACTAATTACATTTATTTACAAATGAGAAAAAAAGACAAATCAAAACAAAATGCACAATGCACAACACTCCTTTAAATATATAATTTCTTTTTATATTATCCCAATCACCAAGGTAAATCATGTTCACAACAACCATTTATGCCTCCAAGAATCCAAGAAGAAAGAATGAAAAATCAACAATGTTCCCCACCATCCATAAGTCACAAAAGGCATTAGTTCATCCTCTCCAAATAGGGAGCTCATACCAATCTCTTCCACAAGTCCGTAGAAAATGGCAACCATTTGCCAACCACCCTATCTTCATTGATTAACTAACCATAGCTTCATCCCTTAGTAACTAAGAGACGTTAAGTTTACACCTAACACTAGTAATTGACAATAAATTATGAAGCCTTCAAGATTAAATATATTAGGAAATTTACCCATTAACAAAGGACTTAGGAGCCACACTTGTGTGGTTGTGCAAACACCATCGATTGAACCAAATTGCCTCTACCATGTTGTACGTACTTTGATTTGTAGTTCTTCAAAGCTGAAATGACCACTCCAATTAAATTGTTCAAATCCATAAAAAAAAATTACAAATTCAAAATTAATATTAAAAAAATGGGCCAAATGGTCATTTCAACATTCAAGATTTGTAAATACAATGTCCCACATGTTGTTTAGGACATATTAACAATAATTGTTTGTAGCCTAAGCTAGGCCTTTGGCAATTTGAAATACATCAATCAAAGGATTATGATGATTTGGCTTAAATGGCTCAACAACATTTTGACAAAAAAACATGCATTTTGTGGTTTAGGAAGGGGCAATGGTAACACAAATAGGAAAGTAAAATGGTGCTTAATGGCAACTTAGGGGATGAGAACACTTGGGGTTTCATGACAAAATGGTGATTGGATGATCTCTTTGTTTATTCCAAGGATGTTTATCGTGACAAAAAAAAACAATGATCAAGGTGTGGCTTGGCATCTTCATACATCATCCAACAAGGTTCCTAACAAAATGGAGATGGATTCTCCTTTATGGCCCTTTGCAATTGACCAAGCAATGGTCAAAAATTGGCATTAATATGCCAAATAAAAGGTTGGTTCACTCATTGCCCATGCTTTAAGATTTTTTCTTATAGAATATGGGATTCATTAATTTGTAAATCATTTGTACAAAAAAATTAGTGTAAAATGGAAGCACATCTACATGGTGTAATTTACTTATGCCATGAGGAGGGAATTGGGTATATAGAATAATGAACAAACAATTAAGCTCTAAAAAAATGTGCATTCATTCTCTCGTCATTTTTAACCCCAAAGGTTCAAAGGGTTTAAGTAGCCCTTCATTATATGCCCTTAGCTATTTTACAAACCTTCATTTGGGTTTAAAACAAACAATGTATAACTTCCAAAATAGGGGGAAGTTGGAAAAAATAGTGTAAACTCTTGTGAACACATATCCTTTCATGTGCAATTGAAGTACATATTTTAATTAGGCATGCCAAATTTCAAGCACACAAAAAAAAAACCTTCATATTACCAAACAATGTGGATTTCATTCCAAACAACTCCATTTACAATAATGAACACATGTGCACATGTACAATTTTCCTTTCAAAAATTGAAAAATACATGGTGAAAATGTTCAATAATAAAAATTGTTCATTGTGAAGAGTGATTATCCTTTGCCAAACACAAAGAGACAAGCCAATGTGTGAAATATTTTAACATGAGGAGTTTTAAAACCCACTAATGAACACAAAAACCCTATTTTGGAATGGAAGTTTTAAAAATCCCAACCACATGTTTTAATGGTTAGTCATTTGGTTATAAGGTTTCACTAAATGGTTACCAACTAGGTGATGTTTGCTAATGGGCCATCTTATGAACTATTTGAATGTTTATTCACCCATGGGTGTTTGGTGATGGATGGTTCTACTTTATTCTATTTCAAGAAAGGTTTTGAAAGAAAGCCCTAAAAAATTTTATTTATAAACACATTATTGATTCAGAGAATAACCAAAAACATTAGGAAGAAAGAAGAAGAATTTAAAGGACATCAAGTTAACACAAACTAGATGTCAAAATCTCTCCATCTCAACAATCAATCGTTTATAATAGGTGGGCTAAGGTGTGTCGTGAAGGGGTGGAAGTCAAGAAATAATTAAACTTATCATTATCACCCGACTTAAGATGGAGGATGTTTGCATCCTTTGTAATGTAATTGAAATTTTTGACAAAAACAAAAAACCAAGATAGATAGAAAGAAGAGGGCCCTCTGTCCCTTTGAAATTCCAAATGGCATTGGCACAATTGTGTAAGAACACATTAACTTGTTTATGTAAACATCCAAATACCTCAATTGCTAAAAGAAGGAATTGATTAGTGGGGTATTGTTTTAATAGCTCTTTTCTTTGGTTTGAGCTTCATTGGAGACAACAAATCTTTGAGTTGTTCAAAATTGGGAAAGTAAATCCGCACATGTTGGGTCGACAATGACAACATCAATTAAAGTGTGAATGTCATTTTTGGTGAACACAATGTCAATTCATCAACGAAAGGAGTTGATCTTGGTTGAGGGAAACATATGTAGTTGCTCTCGTCCCATGTGAAAGCCAACATCTCATGCAATGGTAGAAAAATGTTACGAACTATATCATAGGTTCTTGTGTGCTTGTTGTCATGGGCACAATATAAGAGGTGAATACCCATAGGATCAATAAGGTGTGTGCACACACATCGAACGAAGCTTGCAATTGAAGAATGTGGTAATCCAAGCCATGTTTAAAGCATTGTGAAAAAAACTAGGAAAAATAATCGAAGTTTTGAGATTTTGTAAAATTCTCATTATTTATTTATTAAGCTAATTCATAAAATCATATATTTTTATGTTACACATGGGTTCTTTGTCCATCTTGTTTGACTTCATATATAGGCTTCTTCCTTTACAATGGTTAAGGCCCTTAAACAAGGGCATTATGAAAATTGGGTCCATAATCAATTTCTTGCAACCTTTACTTTGTTAATGTCATCATTCTAGGCCTTACCCTTTATTTATTGGGTGAGAATCCCTAGCCCACCAAATTCTCCCCCTAGGAAATATGCACTTGTGTGGTCTTGTCCTAGGCCCCTTTCTTATGGGAATGCCCCTCACCTTGGGGCTTCACCTTACACTTAACAAGCATGCAAAAAAGTGGGAATACCCAATAAAAATTGGTGACCATTAGGTAGGTAAAAGGAGAGATGAAGAATGAGTTGTCAATTTCCTTTGGATAACACCATACAAAATAGTATTACCCTAGTCAAATCATTTTTGACCTTGTCAAATTTGTACTACTATAGTTAGCTTATCAAAGTTCTAGCTCATCTACATTGAACCCCATGGGCGGCTTGCTATATGGTATGCCTAGAACACTACGAGAAATTTCCTAGCATATTTGAAAGGCACATCATCCTTTAAAAAGTTAGTTATTTCAGGAACATGCAAGCCAACACAATGGGCAAGAAGATGAAGATTGCATCAAGTGCCAGTTGTTACTAGATTCTATACTTAGTGGCTGACCTCATGTGCCCTTATTGTTTTCAGGCTCATATGCAAGCCCACCATAATAAATATATGCATATAGTTGTTTTAGACATGTTTCCATACCCTGGTCCCCTTTCCCTTTGAGCCCCTCCCTCACAACACAAGATTCAGTGTAGATGTTGTTTTGTCCCCAAGCTTCATCATCAGCTTGGGACCACACCAAATACCAAAATTTTCTCATAGCCACTTTGCTGGGCACTATGGCCTGTAGTCAGCATGTTCCATAAAAGAAGCATTATGGAAACTCAAATGTTTCACTACGCAAAAATATAAATCTTCTAGAAATCCTCTTTAAAAAAAAAACCAAAATCCTTCAAGATATTATAACTCTATAATAACTAATCTCAAGTTTCAACACGAGCCAAAATGTCATCCTTTAAAAATCCTCATATAATAAAAATAGACCTATTATTATTATTACCTAGGGGCCAAAATCCCTTAAGCTACTATATACTCTATAATGAATCTGAACACAATATATCCTTGCCTTTGTAAGCAAGGCCAAAAAAGACTCGAAGAAACCTTGGGGCATTTAATCATTCGATAATGGAATATTGCAATATCACAAGTTATTGGCCAGTGGTTAATAGCCTTTTGCTACTATTCCATGCAGGTTTCAATATTTGGCACATATTTTTTATTTAAATAAATTTGAAAATTTTAACATTTCTGAAAATAATATAATTAGTGTCAAAGCTTGGAATGTAATAGGGTATTTGCAACTAAGTGTTTTGCAATGCATTTGGTGAGACTCAACATGTGCATTTGGGTTTTTAAATTATATTACAAAAAAAAAATTAAAAAAATAAATAAATAACTCATGCCATAGTGGTCTAAAATACACAAGGGTCATGCCATAATGATTACTTGAATTTGTGATATACATGGAAATTGAGAATTAAAATAAAATAAAATACGTAAAAATTTAATTGGAGTTGGTTTTTGTTTTAAAAAACAAAAGGATTAAATCATTTGCCTCTCCTTACCTATTTCTGGAGCTTTTAAGTTTAGCCTCTTATGCAATGGTTTTTTTTTGGTGGCCAATTTGTAGACCATGGTGAGAAAAACAAACATAATTGGAATATTTTGTTTCAAATGCTTAGGTTTTAAGAATTATTATTTTAAATGAGAGAAAATTTAAAATTTAGAAAAAATATCACCATTTTTTTACTCTCTTTTTAGTTTGGGGTGGTGTGTTGTAACTTTCTTGCTCTTTGAGAGAACTTTCAACATTTTTTTAAAAGCTATTATTTATAAATGTGATGATAAAACCTTGGCAATCATAAATAAACGAAAGCATCCAAAAAAAAAGGGGGAATACAAGGAACAAAATGAAATGACTCACATCCAAGAAGACAAAAGAACCACCTAAGAGGGCAAACCACAAGGGGACATCAAGTTCTCAAACTTTCTCATTGCACAAGAAGCATATAAATAAGGAAAAGGGGAGGACCTCTTAAAAGGATGCCTAGTCTAAAAAAATCCTTCATCTATTGTAACAACATGTCTCAAAATAGAGACCTATTGCTTATAATAGACATCTTTTGTTTATACAATGTGCGCAAACCAAAAGAGGAGGACCAACAATGCCCTTTGCTCCCCACACCATGTAACACATTGGGCACCCAATGCTAAATGGGTGATTGTTTGATAATAAGTGAATGTTAACTTAACATAAAATCTTCGTGGTAAATAGGTTTAGGTCCTAAATGACCGGCTTTGTGTTAGGGGACTTAATACTAGAGTCCTTAAACACCAAGTGTGAATGCACCTTTACTAATGTAGGTTACCTATTTGGAGGGCGAGTTATCAAAAGGAAAATTTCCTTCCACTAAAAGGCCAAGCTTTTTGTTTTCTCAAAATGCCTCACCTCTTTTCTTTAAACTTTTTTTTCCCAGTGATACACACCTGGTGCTTTATGTCAGGCAGAACCAGTGTGCTTTTTAGGAATTTCTGTTTGTAGCTAAAGTGGCTATCATTCATTAGAAGATGTTAAAAAAAAAGTGATGATCATTTAGTGAAATCTGGCTATAGGCCAGAAATAAAATAAAAATCTTTAATCATCCTTGTATATGTTTGGCTATACACAATGAAAATCACATGTATGAATCTAGTGATTTTTAGTTTTTTTCCCCTCACTTCTGGTGACTGAAAACCTCCAAAATTACTTACTTTTCGATTTTTTATTTTAAAATTTTTGGCTATATATATATCGCCAGTGAAAAAAAGGCTGAACCCTAAACCCTAAGCTCTGAGGGCTTTTACCCTACTGTTTCCCTCCAATCCAAAGGGGTGAATATCAACTAAGAGAAACTCATCAGTAGGGCAGGTTACTGGGTTTGGTGGTTTAGAACTGTTGATTCCACTTACTAAAACCTGAACTGGAACTGGGTCTAATTTTTGAAACTGGTTCCAAAATCCGACTCATAACCGAAACTATGAAAAAAGAGGACTTGAACTGGGGGGCTAACCAGAGGTGAGCCTGTAGTTAACTGCCAGATCCAGTCAGGGTGACATGGAACTTGACCGGGACGGGTCTAATTTTCAAAACCGAAACTAAATTTTTTAGTTTTTATGAACTGGTGGACCTGGACCACGATTAGTGAGGTTCCATTTATGAGTGGAACAAAAATCAAACCAGTTTAATTCATTTTTTAGAACCCCAACCCGAGGTTGTTCATAAGAGTAAAGGAACGCCCAACACTGGTCTGCATGTCGAAGAATACATGGATGAAAAAGGCAAAACAAACAAAACAAGGGGTGTGTCACACTATGATGGCCTTGCCATTTACATTTAAAAGTGTCTTAAGGCAAAATAAAACTTATGGAAATTCAAGTAAATCACCATGCAAAAATATAATCTTCAAAAAAAATCCTCTAAAAGAAACCCAAAATCCTTCAACATATCATAACTCTATAACTAATCTCAAGTTTCAACGCAAGCCCCAAAATATCATTAAAAAAAAGTCCTCATATAAAGATAGACCTATTATTATTACCTAGGGGCCAAAATCCCTTAAGCTACTATACTCTAGAATGAATCTAAACACAATATCCTTGCCTTGGTAGGCAAGGCCAACGAAAAGAAAAAAAAGAAAAAAAAAACTTAAAGCTATACAGGTCTGGATGTCAGGAACATGTGGATGGAAAAGGGGAACGGAAAAAAGCTCAAAATAAGGAAAAAACGAAACTGAAGGGAAAAAGAGATGTCTGGATGTCAGCGGATGTAGGGAACAGGTAGTATCGTGTCATTAATAAATAGGTACCTAAATAGAATAATGCACCTAATTAATGAATAAGCTGGCATGGCTATTGGAAGGTCTGAAACAGATTTGCCAGGAAATTCGCAGTTTAACCGGATTTTTAATTAAGGTAGAAATACCAACAATTAACCAGAAAGAAGATCTCACCTTAAATCGTCCCGCGAAACTCGCCAGAATTCAAGTGGCATGTTTTGCGGCGAATCCTGGCGATTCCAGGAACTCCGGCTCTGGAATATATGCATACACTATCCAAATACTTTACCGTCGGATCCTCCATCCAGCGGTCTGAAATCGGTTCGCTGGATTCCAGGGACACGACCGGGTACATTAGAATGGGTCTTCTAGGTACCGCGGTAGGTAGCTGTGTAGGCTTGCAGGCCTACATTCCTACCTTCCATATTGCCGTTAATGTAGGACACGCCCGTCTTTAATCGCCTGAAAACAGTCTCTTTAACACTGTCACGCACGTTGGCCGTCGGATTCACTCAAGGACAAATCCGTGCCTGTCGATTTGAACCCCTTTCTAAAAGATACGTTAAAGAGATCCGGTTGGGTTGCTTTGAATTTTCTTACTGTTGAACGGCACGGTTTGTGTTTTTTTTTTTGTTTTTTGTTTTTTTGGCACGGTTAGGATTAGCCCTTTGTATATCAGCCGTTGGATATGAAGCATATAAAGTATGCGCCGTTCGTTCGGAAAGTTTGTCTGTTTGTTTGTTTTCGGGTAAGGAGAAAGATGAGGTGATCGTAGCCGTTTAGTCGGGGTACGGTCAGAGATAGGCGGATCTGGGCTGTTGAAATGAAAAAGATGCGGGTGAAGTTACGTAAGAAATATATATCTGCCCTGTTTGTGGTCGCGGATCTTTTTCGGGGAAGGGGATACTGGAGATGATCTGAACCGTACTGTCAGTTTGTAAGGACATCTGGGTCGTAGGATTTGGGAAAGATGGGAAAGTTGTGTAAGGTAAAAAAGGGAGAGTGGGGTCATCTCTCCCGTTTCTGCCGGCGGTGATTGTGTTTCGATGTTTTGCGCTGCTGCTGCTCGCGTCGCAGTAGAAGAACGGAAACAGGGCGCTGCCTTCTCGCTGGTGTCTTGTGCAGTCTCTCTCCTCAAAGTTCTTGTCAATATTTAGCGTATGGGCTAGAGAGAGGTGAACGCGGAAGAAAGTGGAATAAGAATCCTCGTGTGATCAATAAGCAAGTCGCTGAGCTGTGAGTATGCTCACCAACATTTCTCCGAAGATCTATAATCTCGCTGGTGTCTTGTGCAGGGCTTTTTCCTGGCCTTCCTCCCCCACTGCTCTTCTTTTTCTTCTGGTGGTTCTTCATCGCTTCCTTCTGCTGTCGGGTGTGTGTGTGACCCCCTCAGACAGAAGAACCTTGTATTGACTTCTTGCCATCATCAACACTTCCGCAGCAGCTTCCGGGAGTCATCTATTGGGTCTTCGTTCCTCGTCAGGCCTGCCTGTGATCTTCTGTGATCTTCACCACCCTACGCCATCTTTTCGTCTCTTCTTGGCATAGAGCTTCTAGGCTTTTGTTTGATCACACCGATCGTGGCTCGAAAGGCGGCTGACGACGAGTTTTCAGCCAGCTGAAGGTTGAAGATTAGCAAAGGCCTGCCTCCAGTACTCGCGCCCCCGTCCCCTCTTCTCAACACCTTTGCGCTGAATTTTGCTTCACAATAGGGCGACCTGCAGGCAGCACGGAATTGAAGAGCACCCTGGACTTGCATCTTGAGTACTGTGGTAGCAGGTTGCGACGGGGAGCAAGTTTGTGCGGGAGGTTTGATAAAGGATGGGGGCGGGAAGGGGAGGAGGGAGAGGAGGAGGTGGCATGGAAACTGTGAAGAGAGCGTACAGAACGCTCTTCTTCATTATCTTCATGCTGGGATCACTCCTTATCTCGTCGATGCCTCTTCTTGTCTCCATCGCTGACATCGCCATTCCCTGCAGCCTACTCTCGACATTCACTTGCTGCGAGTCTTGCTTCTCGTTCAGAATCGACTGGTCGAGTTACAGTTTCCGCTCTTCCCTTGTGGATATCCCCTTCGTCTCCCTGGTCCGCTCTGTTGCTGCGATCTGTAAGTGTCTTGTATCCCATTCTGCATTTGTCTGTGCAATCTTGGCTCCTCCTTGGTCTGCTGTCGCTCCGCACCTGTGCTCTGTTTTGTCGTTTCTTGAACTTTTTGCTTGCATCATGCTCCAGGTGCTTACTTTGTGTGCGAGATACCGAGCCTCTGCCATGGGCATTACCTAGGTATCACTGTGATATTGGGGATTGCAAGCATGGCGTTCTTATCAGCCAAAGCTAGCCTCTACAACACCTTTGATACCAGAACAGGGATTTCGCCCGTGGCAGCTGTGGAGGGACAGCACCATCTAGGGTTTCCTTTGCTGCTGATATCCTCATGTGTGTTTGCTCTGGTTCACATTGTGGTGGGATACAAGTCATGGTGTCAAGCCCGCCGCAAACTTGCTTTCTTCTCTACAGATCCTGAATCGGTTAGTAGTTCATCAAAACGCTCTTTTATTTGGCAAGCTCTGAAGGTGTCTCTCTTTCTCTTTCTTTTGTGATATTGAGCACTCAACTCAAACGACGTTTGTGGGTGCAGGTATTGGTCTGTAAGGTCAGTGGAAACTCATACACGAGAATCCCTCGAGCGGCAACCACTTCCCCTCTTTCCAGGAAATTAGACTTGGAGTGCAGTAGTACCTTGGGGGTGAAATATGACAGTGGCAAGGACGTCCCTGCTCGGATGCTTGCAGACAAACAGAGCCTCTTTATGGACTGCAAAGGGCTTATTTTGCACTACAAAGTCATTGATGGAAGTTTGTATCATGACCTGGTCGATAAGAGTGCCATGGCTACAGGAATTTGTGCATCGAAAAACCTTGTTCCACAATCTCCAATGACATGGAACCCTATGGGTAGAGTTCCAGCAACTGCTGTGTCCCTGCATACTCCATTGCTCAGCAATTCTTTACCTCAGTTTGCCATCTCTTCAAGCCTCAATGGATGGCCAGCAATCTTGCAGCAAACAGCAGGTCAAGTGCAGCCCTCTGGAATGTTTGAAAGCTTTAATTTCCTATCTAAAGGGGATTCCAACCTGGCAAAGCAGCAATTACTGCATGAGAAGGACACTGGAGTGGTGCTGCTCCATGGATTTGGTGGAGGAGTATTTTCCTGGCGTCATGTTATGGGCTCCATTGCAAGGGAAGTTGGATGTCGTGTTGTGGCTTTTGATCGACCTGGCTGGGGGTTGACCTCACGGCCCCAAAGATTTGAGTGGGAGACTAAAGGGTTTCTGAATCCATATGATCTTCACACACAGGTGGATCTATTCTTTGAATTCTGCAAGGAGTTAGGATTAAGATCAGTGGTACTTGTGGGCCATTCGGACGGTGGCTTGCTTGCTCTCATGGCTGCTGCCAGGGCTCTGAAGTCCAAAGACTCCATCCAGGTCCGTTGTGCTTCACCCTCTGTGAAATTTGTACACTCATTAGAGATGAAAAGACATGGGCTTGAGTCTCCAATTTTCTTGCTACTGCAGGAATTGATATTGGAATTGTGTGTTGGGATGCAGGTGGAGGTTAAGGGACTGGTATTAGTAGGTGTTAGCTTGTCACGAGAGGTTGTCCCACCTTTTGCAAGGGTACTCTTGCACACATCACTTGCTCGACACATGCTCCGGCCACTGCTGCGGTCAGAGATTGGGCAAGTAATGACACGCCGTGCATGGCATGATGCTTCCAAACTCACCTCAGAGACCCTTGATCTATACAAGGTCTGCTTTCTGCCCTGCTGTTGACTTGTTTCTGGAGTGTTGTTGTGCCCACAATCTTCTGCAATAATCACTGATACTGAAGTCCACAATGGGTTTGCAGGGGCCCTTGCATGTGGAAGGGTGGGACAAGGCACTGGCAGAGGTTAGCAAGGTGTCTATGACAACCGGAGTCTTGTCCAGCACCAGTGCAGCTGAGCTGGTACGGTGTGTGACCAACTTGCCAGTGCTTGTCATTGCTGGTGTCCAGGACCACTTGGTTCCTTTGAAAGCTGCACAATCTCTCACAGCTCAGCTACCACTCTCTGTAAGTTGCTCTCTTGCTATATGCATCTTTGTACACACGTCTTCTTAAGTGCACAATTTCTTGGCCTTCAACACGAAGATGTTGAACTTGATAATGTTTGAGAAATAGAGACTCTGCCATTCAATTGACATACTGTTCTGTTGGCAACTGCAGAGACTGGCAGCAATTCCTGGATGTGGACATCTGCCACATGAGGAGTGTCCAACAGCTTTACTCTCATCTACAATTCCTTTCATATCCCAGTACCTTTATGAACAGATAACAGATAACCTTGTATAACAGGAGCTCTCTCTTGCATTGATGGTTTCAGGGAGTGATCAAAAGAAGTTGGTCTTACACTCTCTCCAAAGTGTTGAGATGCTCCCCTTGATTTTGTAGCAATTAGTCAGGATCCCAGTGATGTGACCAAGCGCACAGATGCTCTTTGCACAGCATCATTAGTTTGAGCTACTAATGGGTTCTTTGAAGGGGGGAGGAGGGAGGGTTACAATCTTCTCTTGTTGTACCATTCTTGCCAATTCAACTTGGCCATTCTTTCTCTACCTGAAAGCATGGTGACCAGGGAAAATGCTGGGCAACCAGCTTGTACTTTTATCACTGTATTCTATTACAGTCAAACCAGTGTGGCTTCAATGGGAGTTGCTCCTATATGATGTCATGCACGTGTGTTCCATGTGCACCTCTGTACAACTTCTAGGTATTAGTAAATAGTCATCTGTGTATTGTGCTTCAGTGCAATTTACAGTTTTTTCATGTCGAATTACAAATTGCAGTTGGAAGGAATTTTGCTGCAGTTCTTTATGTATCCATACTGTTGCCGTTGTCAGTTTGAGATTGTTTGATGTTGCAGCAGCAGCTGTTTAATAAAAGACAAGGGTGCAGAGAGTTGTGTGTTTGTGGTGTTGCTTCTTCAGATTGAAATGCTGCCACAAATACAAATGTTGCAAAATCCATTTTGTCACCTGTACATGTTACACACATGACAGGCTTAACGCACTAATTATAATCTTCTATGCAAGTCATATAGAAGAAAATAATGCACTCTTCTTTGTCATGGTGATTCTTTTTGGTTTGGCTTTTCTTTGTTTGAAACCCAAGTCTCAAGCTCAGAGTTCTACAATGTCCTGCGATGTACCTGATGAACTCTTCTTGTTGTTTCTTTAACTCTTTGCCCAGAAGAAAAAGTTGTCACCTATCTTAGACCTTGCTTGGTGAGGCAGAATTTGGCCTCATTTTTTATCCCAGCACCTTGCTTGAGGTTTTGACTACTGCATTTCTCCCATCCTTATGTGCTGCCTCCTTACCCTTCTGGTGGGTCCTGGTGCTGCTTTTGCAGGCTTGCTCTGATGTCTTTGTTGGATGTTCTGGTATGAGGAAATATGTATGATGATCAAATGGAGCCAACATCATGCGCAGCATACACAGTTTATTATGTATGATTGCCGTGAGAACCTTACACAAGAAGTGCAGAGTATGTGTCTCTCAAGAATTGCAACAACAGCAGTTGAATAGGCGCAGAAATGGGGGGTCTTTGAATATGCAGCTTGGATCTGTCACTGATTTTAAGAATGTCTTTTGATTCTTATGCATTGGAGAGAGGCAGAGCCCTATATGCTGGGTGAAGCTGGTAGATTCATGAGCGATTTGGATGATGATGACATGGCCAACATCATGCCAACTGGAAGATTATGTAAGCACTATGGAATTACTACTATTCATGAGAGCATTTGCTAACATGGCAGTGCAGGAGAGGAGAGGATGGGGCAGCCTGGTTTGTAATTAGTATTTGGATAATTTGTTAGCATCCGCCATCATTGAGGAGAAACCAAGCAACAACAACAACATTGTGTTGAAGACAAACGTGGCTGTGAGAGCAATAGGAGCAATGGCGGACATTCAATCAACTGATGTAGAGATTGGCACTGGAGTGGACAATGCAAACGGTGCCAAGTTCTGTCAAAACTACCGTTGTTGTTTCATTGACAAGCTACAACAACATGAGGTACACAATGACCAGGCCCACCATTGTTGATGAACTTTACAATGGCAAGGAAGTTAAGTTATTTATTTATTTATTTATTTATAAAAAATTAGCATAGTTTCAGGTTTTTTTTTTTTTAATTTCTATTTTTTTCTTTTTCTTTTTAATAATTTTTAGGAGGGCTACTTAGGCTTTTGCATCCTTGGGTTTTTGGGTGTAGCCTTTTTTCGGATGGCTCCCTCTTTGCATCCTCATCAATTTGAAATACCCCTTGTCTTCATTATTCAAGCCTTTACACTTTAGGTGACATTTAAAGGCATGTCAAAAGTGCTCACCTTCTTATTAATCACAATTCCTAAGCTAACCATGTTGTTTTTCTATGCAAATGTCTTTTCTTCTTATACTTCTCCTAAGTTCTATTCCTCTTGCTTTTTGGGGTTGACTTTGAGCTCATTTTGGGGTTGTTTGAGACTCGTTTTACATGCCTTCATTCATATCATAAGATCCCTCATGCCATCCAATATGAAGTTAGGCATGCTTTTCGCATACCCCTTGACCGAATTGTTCAAGACCCAACATACGAATTAACATGGTTCCTTTTCCTCCTATTACCACGTTGGTGTTTGTGTTATATTCGAAGAGGTTGAGGTCAACAAAAAGTCTTTGCTTACCTTAGGAGGTTTATGGCAAATGATTGGTCTTCTCTTAAGGAAGAATCCTCTTGTGCCTCTTATGCCTCTTATTTGGGATGGTATATGAGCATCTATTGGGGTGTTTCATACTAAAGGACCCATTTTCTGGGTTTTTAGAATTATTCCAGGCTATTGTTACAATAGCCCTTGGGGATATCCCTTGGTCAGTGGCTTCAATGTTGGGGGTTAACAAATTGTTGAAATGGCAAAGGACATTAAAGGTCTTTGTCCTATTACCATAGGTGAAGTGTTTTTTCAACTTATTAGTCGTTCCATTGTCTTACAACTTTGGAGGTCATTTCAAGAGCACTTATCCCCCATCAATTTGGAGTATCAACCTTTGGAGGTTGTGAAGCCCCTTTTTCGCATTCGAGCCTTCCTCAACCTACACCTTAATTGGGTTGTGATGCATGTTGATGTTAAAAACACATTTAATAAAAAAATTCAAGCTATTATTTTAAAAAAGTTATGTGATGCAAAGGGGCATGTGGCGAACATTTTCAATTATGTTCTTTTATTGTGTTCATTATTTTTTTTACTACTAGCATGGGTAGCAAGTGGAAGGGTTCACCATTATTCAATCATTTTTAAGCACGAAGTAGGGGACCCCCTAGGAGTTCCTTTATTTGCTTTGGCCCATTATCGAGCTCTCCTAAAAACCATCACGTGAATCTTTAATTATTTATTTCCATCCCTAGCCAATGATACCCACATCTTGGGCCCTATGAGTGAAATTACCTATGCTTTTAACCACCTTTCAATCCAATTAGCCCTAGTTGGGCTTGGGGTCAAAATGTCAAAATGCAAGTTTTAAAATCTTTCAGGGATTTTTTTAAACATAGAAATTCCTTAGGGTTGCATTTTGGTCATAGATGGTTTATGCATTTTAGGTGTGCCAAGGGTTTTCAGGACTTTGCCATGCACTTTTTGGATGAGGCTTTATCTCAGGATATGTCACATATCGATAATCTTCCTTTCCTAAGAAACATTCAAGTTGTTTTGGGTAGTTTGTCTTCATGTATAACTTGTTGACCTTCTTATCTCACACAGATAGTACTTCATTTTTTTTCTTTCTTATCTTTTTTTGCGAATTTCAATGGGAAAGTTATGCAGGTATGTGGGGACATTATGGGTCCAAGATCATGGGAGTCTTTTCAAGGCTCTTTAACAAAACGTTAGGCCCAACTTTTAATCTCCTTTGGTGGTATAGGCTTTTTATGTGTGGAAGATTATGCCCCATTTGTTTTTCTTATGAATTGGGTTCTAGTGGCTCCATATCTATGCTCAAGGTTTCATATCTTTGATAGACCCATTTTGGAGGAGTATGTCTCTTAGGTCGAGGGGGCCCCACACCTCCTTTAGTCATGCCTTCATGCAACGTGAAATAATTTTCCTTTCGTAGCTAGAGAGATGCACCTTTCTTTTGAAAGTTTGGCAATTACCAGTGCTCTAGGGTTACATGTATATTTTATGGACATCCACCACGACACATCCTTTAGGGATATCTTGGAAGATGATTCCATTTCCTTCGCATCCAGAACTTGCATTTGTTCTTGTTCGGGCAAGGGGGTAGGGATATGGTTGGTTGTTAGGCCATCCATTCATTCGTTCCGCATCGCACATTCTACTTTCATTTCAACGATGCATTTTTGTCTCAATTTGATTAAGCTTTTGGCATCTAGTATTTTCATGTGTGAATGTGGACACAGGTTGAATGGATCTAGCACACATTTAACACATTGGCCATTTGGAGGCCAACAAATAGCCACACATGATACCATCAAAGACATCATGTATGCCTTTGTTTGAAAAAGTGAGCACATTGTATGGAGAGAATGGTGGTACAGCCTTACATTAAAAACTTCATTATGAACCAATTTCTGCATGATTCACGAAGACCAAGTCTTTGTTGTCGATGTGGTGGTTATTGACCTAATGCGAGAAAAAGTGACTTCAAATGTCATTAGTCGACCATGAAGTGCAACTATGGAACTTAGTGCCATTACTAAGATTCGCAAATATAAAGGGCTTCATGAGGGGCACCACTTTATTCCGATGGCCTTGGAGGTGCACAGCACCCTCGAGTGTGATGTGAATCATTTCATTAGGGAGTGTGCCCATCTTTTCCATGATAGACAATCAGGAGGTCATTTATCCTTGTTTTTTTGCATTCAATTTTGTAAGTAATGTGTTAGTATTATTCTTTAACATGTTTTAACCTCGGCTATAAAGAGGAAGATTGTGTTAGTGGGTGATGCTTATTCTAAACCTCCCATTATTATTAGATCCCATGATTTGCATGTCGACAACATTAGAGGGGTCGTGGGTAAGATAACTTCCTACCACAAAAAGGACTAACGCTTTCCTTTTTTGGGTTCTTGTAGGTTGTGCACCTTTTTTGGCCTTTCCTTAACCTTCCCTTTTTGTTTCCTTTGTGATGGTTTTGACCATCGGTCTTTTATTGGATTTTTATTTTTCTATTCACGATGAAGATGGAAGATCTAAGAACATTTATGCCATGATAGCATGGTGAGTCAAGCTTGTGCATGAACATGGAACTTAGAGCATGGAGCCTAGAACTAGAACTTGGAATGTGAAAAAAATATTTCCCCTATAATATGCAAAGTTTGACTTATATTATAAGTCCTACTAAATGAATAATGGATGAATGTTTAAGGATGAATAATTAAATACATTCATCTTATTTATGGATGAAATTTTGAAAATGTATTATACATCATATCAATATTTACGGGCAATGCACATAAATATAAATGAACATAAGCCCATGATGTGATGGTCTTTGAAAACTACAACCTAAAATCATATATTGTAATGAATGGATATCATGTGTGTGATAACAGTCACATATTTGAAAAACAAGTTACATTGTGCGGCATCAACAATAACCAATCAATTCAATATAAGATTATCTTCAATACATAGTTCAAAAAACTATATGAAAAAGTTATATGTTTGGGGAACTACATAAATTCTAGTCCATTTGAGTTTTTTGCTATGACAGCTTCTTAATTTTGTTGATACTTAATGTAGGTTGGTTTATGAAATCATTTGTCTTGTAATCACAAAACATCTTAGTTTTATAAATGAAATGCAGATACTTGCAAGGGATGAATTTTCCTCTCTTCTTCAAACTTGTGGACATAGACACAAAGTTAGAACAACTGCAATTGGGGATCACCCCAATTGTCAATTCATAAGTCACAACCTTCACTCCACCATGAAATTCAAGTGAATAAACACACCCATATCCAAGATTAAAAACATCCTTCACTTGCAAAATATTAATTGTTAAGTTTTTTCCAGATCACCACATATTATCTTGATCCTTTCCAAGTGGAGCATGATGCATCATTTTGTTGTCACATTTTGAAATTGGAATGTCATTTGCATTTGGATTTCCACCTCAAGCCTCCACTTGTGCACACCTAGGAAAATGAAATCCAACCTCCTTTAATTATGCCATTTCAATGTGTGTGAGTTTTGTGGAAGTGAAAACTAGCCACACATTTGTAACTTGAAGCTTGCCCTTCACAAAGTCTTGAACATCTCCCAACACACATCGATCCTTATTATCAGTGCAAAATTGCATTGCTTTATACTTAGCCTTTTTGTTTGTTGTAGGTTTGAACCACCCATAAAACATAGGGGGTGCAAAATAAACATTTTGTTATTTTGGCTTCACATTTATGCCTTTTTTATTGGATGGCTGAACAATGAACTTGTGAATTTATAATTGTTCGTGCAATATGAAAGACTTCATATTGCAAGTGGTTTCAAAAATATCCAAGGTCTCATGACCATGGCCACTTAATATTGATGGAATTCCATGCTGTACATGGGAGTCTAAATATTCAAGTGTAAAGTTTTCTTACACCCTTACGTTAGGATTTGATTGTTGTGGCATTGAAAAATTCATTTTGTTAAGCTAATGTGAGTCTTGAGGGGAACCAATAATAATGTTGAATTTTTTCTTGTAATAACCAAATCTCTCTTCACCCTCCAAGCCAATTGATCTACTATGCATAGGACTACTAGATATAGAAATTGCTTGCACTATTTTTTTGGGTTCCCAAATCTATGTGCAAATCTCAAACGTAATTCTATAAGATTTGGCCTTACTCCTTCTAATATACCCATCAAAAGCATCATGTAATGAGATTGTTGTTGGGGAGCCCTGATTAGATCATGAACTATGGCATCAAAAAGGTCATTGTTTTTTTTCTAGATTATTGTCCCAAGTGTGGTGAATTGTTTCCGATAAGTTGCAAGTAAACATCTTAGCATCCTCTTGAACTATCAAACCTTACACATTTCAAACAAGATCAAATGTTTTCAAGAACATGTATTAATAACATGTTTAATTTTGCATGAACTTGTAAGATTCAATGAAGGGATGGAAATGTAATAGTACCTCTCGAACAAAATTCCCCCATTAATGAAATTGAAAATGCCAAAAGGACAACCAATGGCTGAACTCTTCAAGGTCATTCTTTGATGTTACCCCAAACAAATGCCACCAAGACTTTACAACCTCAAAGTTCGCATTTGGTTCATCAAGTGTTTTGTCGTTGTTACAAATTTCCATGTGTTTTACATGCAAATGTGCCATCTGAATGAGCTTATTAGTATGGATCCCCATGGATTGAACATAATGGAAAAGAAAAGTTATTTCTTTGTTGTGCAATGGTTAGGAAGGGTTTCTTGATGGGCCAAACACAATGTAGACAACATTATAATTGGTTTGAGCATTATTAGCCATGAATCCCTTAAACTCTAGCATCTAAACTCCTTTTTCCTTCATGACTTTTATTAGGGCCCTCTACATAAGAACTTGAAACTCCACATCGTCTAATTGCATGTCACATATTGCAAATGTCATGACTTTAACATAGTTTAGGTCATAAACATAACATGCCATGGTTGTCCAACCCGAAACACATTTACAATGGTTAAACATCAACCATGCTCTTTATAAGTCTTCACCTAGTTGCATATGTGCAACAAGATCAACTCCATTTCCTTCACTTTTTGTGGACATCTTAAACAAAAAGACATTTGATTGACCTTGTCCAGGGAAGACATTATCTTGGATATAGTCATAAGGGCAATTTATCTTCAATTGAAGAATGTTATCTAGTGGGCCATGTCCAAAATTCCCATATTTAAAGCTTGACACAAAATTCTTGATATTGGATGAAGAAAGTGTAGAAAATATATCCATCAACCCATGAAGTTGTGTCCATTCCAATTTTGTAATAGTTGGTTCACTAAAAATGAACAACTCTTGATTTAGAAATGTCTTATTAGTAGCCAAAGTTATAATTGATGTGGTTGCTCTTGGATTCTACTCCACCTCAACCTTCACAAATGTTTTTGAAATCACAATGGATTCACAACAATCACTAATTAAAACAAGATGATTGTGTGACCCAAAGAGGATGCATGCCCTACTCCTAGTGGGTAGCTTGTGCACAACATAGTACATCCTAGCATTGCAAATCACCATACAAAAAGTTGGATTCTTGCAATACCTACAAACAATTGTTGAATGTGCAGATGGGATGTGTCCAAGCTAAAAGGCATTGTCTATTGCACCTTCCCAATGAACCTCATTGATTTTTCCATTTCGCATTTGATTTGGGCAATCTTCAACCATGCAACACAAATGACTAACAGAAGTTGCTCACCTAAATGTCAATGCATCGTCATTTTTTATGTTGGTGATTTTCATTGCACACCAAAGGTGACCATCATGTTTCCTATCCATACCTTGCATCTATTCTATCATGTTAGCTATAGCATGAGGGGGAGGAAGCTTAAACAAGATGTCTCCATCAAACTTTTGAGGCAATAAGTGTCATGGCCTAGGATATTTTGGGATACTTTGGGCAATGTCATGTCCTAGGATATTTTTGGATATTTTTGGCAATA